>Ga0209034_10001578_pt1 | contig 10946 bp, 10 predicted proteins | sample MarorgKNORR_S2LV_2_FD_188219 | JGI IMG/M metagenome (GOLD analysis project Ga0209034, IMG submission 188219) | Marine microbial communities from the Southern Atlantic Ocean, analyzing organic carbon cycling - 250m_A/KNORR_S2/LV (SPAdes) (version 2) | ecosystem: Environmental > Aquatic > Marine...
TTAGCACATATCCTGTTATAAAAATCATAGTTATAACAGGTTTAAAAACTCCTTGAATTAACAAAGTTTTTATGGATAAGCTGACTGTTTCTCTTAACTCAGCACCAGCGAATAGATCTTTTTCTGATAGGCCGGATTTTACAATCAATGCGTCTAATACGACGACACTGATTATAGGTACAACTCCTAATACCAACCCTAACAAGATATTGCTAAATTTTGTTTTAGTTAACCCAATTTTTGAAATATTTATCTTACCTGTAATAAATAGAAGGATAAGTGTTATAAAAAAATAGATAAGATTCCAATTATTATAAAAATTTGGTTTGTCTTTAAAATAAACTTGAGCTAGTGGATAAAAGATAAAAAAATAAATAATTAGTATAGAAAATAATAATATGGTTTCTGTGCGAGTTGACGTTTGATCAGAGCAGGAAGGCAATGTGATTTTTGTTACTGGATTGTAGATGCTGCAGGAAATGGTGCGCCTGAAATATTATTTAAAAATTCCGATTTTTTACCACTTATATTATTTGTAGGTGTGGAGGCACCGCTTATACGAGCCAAAGTTTTTTCTTTGTTTTCATATAATTCCTCCTTAATATAATTAGCATTAATATAGAGGCCACCAAAAATTAAAGCAGAAAGAAGACAGGATTCGAGAAAAATATTTTTCCACATAAGAGGTTGGTTTTTATATTGTTTTATCCTTGGATATTTTAGTTTTTTTTTTGAATAATTTCAATAAATATGGCCTCTACTGCCATTTTGGTTACTTTGGTTGACAAAACCTGAATGTTTATTTAGTATCTCAGTTAGGCTAAATAGCTACTTTGAATTACCTCTCCGGGATCAAAAGACCAATCACTCTCCCTTTTTAAAAACTGTCAGGTAAATTATAAAAATATCATAATAAAAGTCATGAAAAAAATTGCCATTGCTTCGGATCACGGAGGATTTGACCTTAAAGAAAGTGTGATTTACAGCATGCGGGAAAAGGGTTTGGAAATTGATGATTTGGGCCCTTCTAGTGATGATTCTGTGGATTATCCAGATTATGGAATAAAACTTGCCCAGGCAATTGTTGAACAAAAAGTTGAGCGAGGGATCGTTATTTGTGGAACCGGGGTAGGGATGTCTATTGTGGTCAACCGATTCCCTGGAATTCGCGGAACCCTTTGTTCAGATGCATATACTGCTAAAATGTGCCGTGAACATAATGATTCTAATATTCTTATTATGGGGGGACGGGTGATAAGTAAAGACCTAGCCTTAGAAATAGTAAGGATCTGGTTAAAAACCGAATTTGAAGGAGGGCGCCATCAAAGAAGACTTGATAAGATAAATGAAATAAATGCTAATTTGAAATTCAAATAACCTGGTCAAATCCGGTAAAGCTTTACTGGATAAGGAGGAATTTACATTGGGACTTGATGAGTTTGATCCAGAAATCGCACAATCCATTAAGGACGAAACGGATCGTGAAAATAATACTTTGGAAATGATAGCGTCTGAAAATTTTGTTAGTCGAGAAGTACAGGAAGCTCAAGGCTCTGTTATGACTAACAAGTATGCTGAAGGGTATCCTGGTAAACGTTACTATGGGGGTTGCGAATTTGTTGATATAGCCGAAAATCTAGCTATTGAAAGGGCAAAAAAAATCTTTTCTGCCGAACATGTAAATGTTCAGCCGCATTCTGGCTCTCAAGCAAATATGGCTGTTTTTCACACCCTATTAAAACCTGGTGATACTATTTTAGGAATGGATCTATCACATGGCGGTCATCTAACTCATGGTTGTGCTGTAAATTTTTCAGGTTATACATACAACGTTGTATCTTATGGCGTGAATAAGGAAACTGAGCTTATTGATTATGAGGCAGTAGGAATATTGGCTAAAAAGCATAAACCAAAACTTATTATCGTAGGGGCTAGTGCTTATCCTAGAATTATAGACCCAGTAAAGTTTCGAGAAATAGCAGATGATGTCAACGCGCAAATTATGACAGATATTGCACATCCGGCTGGTTTAGTAGCTACAGGGCTTTATCCTTCACCTGTACCTTATTCAGAATTTGTAACAACGACTACTCATAAGACTTTGCGTGGACCTCGCGGAGGGATGATTCTTTGTAGAGAAGAATTTGCGAAGGAAGTCAATAAAAAGATTTTTCCAGGGATTCAAGGCGGCCCACTAATGCATGTGATTGCGGCAAAAGCAGTTGCTTTTAAAGAAGCATTAAGCCAAGACTTTCTTTCTTATCAGAAGCAGGTTGTTGCCAATGCTCGGCACCTAGCAAAATTTCTAAGTGATAATGGTATCAAAATTGTCAGTGGTGGAACGGATACCCATTTGATGCTTCTTGATCTCAGGCCTCAAGATATTACCGGGAAAGATGCTGAGTCGGCATTGGAAAAAGCTGGGATCACTGTAAATAAAAATACTATCCCCTTTGAAACTCGCAGTCCGTTTGTTACATCAGGGGTGCGTATAGGAACCCCTGCATTGACTACTCGGGGTATGAAGGAAAAAGAAATGGAAGAAATTGGTGGTTTTATAATTCAAACCCTGGAAAAAATAGAGGAAGATGGCTTTCACTTAGAAACAAGAAAAAAAGTTCGAGATCTTTGTGATCAGTTTCCTCTTCATTCAGCACTCACTAATATATAGATACCTTCTAAATGAAATGTCCTGACTGCTCTGGAATGGAAAATAAGGTTATTGATTCCCGTTTAAATAAAGAAGGCAATGTGATTCGAAGGAGACGGGAATGCTTAAGTTGCTCGGGTCGTTTCACTACTTATGAAAAGGTGGAACGCTCTCTCCCCTTACTGGTTAAAAAGGATGGACGCCGGGAAGAGTTTGATAGGGATAAAATCATTTCGGGGGTGAGAAAAGCCTGTCAAAAACGCCCAGTAAGTATTAAAAATATAGAAGATCTTGTTGATCGGGTAGAACAATACCTCCAAGAATTAGGCGAAAAAGAAGTTCATGCCGTAAAGGTAGGGGAAAAAGTAATTTCAGAAATTTATAATTTAGATGATGTAGCCTATGTTCGTTTTGCTTCTGTTTATAGATCCTTTAAGGACGTGAACGAATTCATGGTAGAGTTAAAGGAAGTGCTGAAAAATAAAGATGGTACAAAACCCCCCGAGAACTGGCAATAATTTAACTTCTTAAATTAATATATTGTCGCAATTCTTCAGTAGGCCAATATTCTATTGGTTTTAGTTAATTCCTCCAAATTTCACATATCAAGCGCATATTTTTTTCAAAACTATTTTGAAAGAGGTATTTTAAAAAAGTTTTATGCCTTTTGTGAACTGTTGAATCAGATAAAACAAAATGTTACGATAACCGATCACACATTTTTTTTAATCTCGCTAATTAAAGGCTAATGGATAAAATTTCGTTCAGTGTTGCATTATTTAGTTATCTTGCTGCTTCATTGGGGTATTTTGTCTACTTGGTTTACCGGAGGCCTTTAGTTTCGAGCTTATCAGGTGGTGCTGTAGCTTTGGGTTTGATTTCCCATACTGTTTCTATCGGACTTCACTCGGCTATAACAGGGCATGGTCCTTATACTACTTCTTATGAGATTGCCATGTTTCTTGCTTGGTTCATTGTAGTGATTTACTTTCTAACAGAGTGGAAATATAAAATTAAAGATTTAGGATCCTTTGTTATTCCCTTGGTATTTTTGGTGATGTTGGTGTCTGTTTTCTTGTCAAAGGATGCCGGACTAGTTCCAGAATCAGAGGTACGCTTCTGGTTAACCATGCATAGAACACTTTCTATTATTGGTTATGCGGCATTCTCGATAGCATTTGCGGCCGGCATAATGTATTTAATTCAAGAACATCAGGTTAAATCCAAGAAACTTGGCATTATGTATTTTAGGATGCCGTCATTAGAGGTTTTGGATGACTTGAATTTTAAGGTTATTACTATTGGTTTTCCATTATTCACCTTGGGTTTTATGACCGGCTCTATTTGGAATACAAAAATGGATCAGGCTTTTTTTTCATGGGATTTGGCAAAAACAATGCCCATGGTAATAGTCTGGTTAATTTACGGGCTAGTTTTTTTTGGCAGAATGACAACCGGACTTAGGGGAAAGAAAGCCGCACAATTTGCGATATTAGGTTTTGTTACGGTAATAGGAACTTTTTTTCTGCATATCTAATAAATGAATTCAGGACCAAATTTGATTTTAGTTGGTGTCAACCACAAGACGACTCCCGTTGAGATTCGAGAAAAACTGGCTTTCACTCAGGTTAAAATTGAAGCCTCTTTGTCGCAACTGGTATCAAGTCCTGAAATTATAGAAAATATAATTTTATCCACCTGTAATCGCGTTGAGATTTATGCCAGAGTCGAAAATACCGACCGAGGCATTCAATTACTTCAGGACTTTATTTGTGATTATCATGGCATTTCTCGTGGGAACCTCGACCAGTATTTTTATAGTTATTGCGATAATCAGGCCGTAGAACATTTATTTAGGGTCTCATCAAGCCTTGACTCTATGGTTTTGGGTGAAGCCCAAATATTGGGACAGGTCAAGGATGCATATAGCACCGCCCGTTCATTTAGTTCCACAGGAATGGTCCTAAATCAGTTGTTTGAAAAAGCTTTCAATGTTGCGAAAAAGGTTCGAGAAGAGACGGGAATTTCAGAAAGAGGGGTCTCTATAAGTTCTGCAGCAGTGGAGCTTGCTAAAAAGATTTTTGAGGATTTGGAAAATCACTCGGTTATGCTTGTCGGGACGGGGGAAATGGCCGAGCTTGCTGCCAAACATCTCATATCATATGGAGTTAAAACAGTTTATGTGGCGAGTCGTACTTATGAACGTGCTGCTGCTCTAGCAAAATCTTTGAATGGATGTGCTTTGGATTTTGAATCATTCAAAGAGGAGATGCATAGAGCAGATATAATTATTACCTCTACGGCAGCGCCGACTTTTATTGTTAATGAAGAAATGATTTCGACAGCAATTCAAAAAAGAAAGAATAAACCTATATTTCTTATCGATATTGCAGTGCCGCGTGACATTGCTCCCGAAGTCAATGAACTTGAAAATGTATATTTATATGATATTGATGATCTTCAAAATGTGGTAAATGCCAATATGGAGGAAAGGCAAAAAGAAGCTGAAAGTGCTATGGAGATCATTAATCAGGAAGTTACCAAGTTCAATTACTGGTTCTCCACGCTAGATGCAATACCAACAATTGTAGAAATGCGTAATCGAGCAGAGGATATGCGGGCTTTTGAAGTTGATAAGACTCTCAAAAATATGGAGCATCTTACATCTGATGATAAAGAGGCGATAAACCAATTGACACAATCTCTTGTAAAAAAAATACTTCATAAACCCACAATTAACTTAAAAAAGAAAACCCAATCCCACGATGGCCATATTTACCTTAAGGCCATTAGAGATTTATTTCATCTGGACGATTGATGGGATCTCGTAATGTAACAATTGGTAGCCGAGGTAGTCCATTAGCACTATGGCAGGCAAATTGGATTAAAGATTTATTGCAGGCTCACCACTCCGACCTTGATGTTGATATCAAAATCATAAAAACCTCCGGTGATAAGATACAAAATATTCCCTTGGCTAAAATAGGTGGAAAAGGACTTTTTGTTAAAGAAATTGAAGAAGGTTTATTAAGGCGTGAAGTAGATTTTGCTGTCCATAGCATGAAAGATATGCCTATTTCTTTTCCTTTGAACCTTTGTATAGCCTGTGTGACAAAGCGTGAAAACCCTTTTGATGCCCTAATTTCTAGAAATAATATTAAATTGAATGACCTTCCTAAAGGAGCAAAGATTGGAACGGGAAGTTTGCGGCGAATGTCACAGTTAAAACATTACCGTCCAGATTTTAATTTGTTTCCCCTCAGAGGAAACCTAGAAACAAGGTTGAAAAAACTAAACTCAGAAGGACTTGATGCGATAATTCTTGCTGCTGCTGGTCTGATTCGTTTAGGTTGGGACGAGCAGATAACAGAATTGATCTCACCTGAAATTTTATTGCCTGCAATGGGACAAGGAGCTGTAGGCATAGAAACACGGAAAAATGATGTCGACAATCAAATACTTCTTGCAGATATGGATCATGAAGACACCCATTATACTTTAGATGCGGAGCGGGCGCTGGTCAGTCAATTACAGGGTGGATGTAATGTCCCTATTGGATCTTTTGCCACAATAAAGGATGATCAAATTACTTTAACGGGACTGGTAGCAAGTTTGGATGGTAAAACAGTTTATAAGAAGGAGTTAACAGATCTTAAAACAAATGCAATTGCCGTAGGTCGTAAAATAGGGGAGGAGCTGATTGAGATGGGTGCAGACAAGATTATGAAAGAAATTCAATCCATGTGATAACCACATTTAAGAATTTATGATCACCGGGTCGAAGCTATTAAGATGAAGGAGAATTAAGTTAAAGCCAACTTTCTTTTGTTTGCAATCGCTCCAAGGCTAATTCAGTTGCTGCATCCCTGAACACATCATCTTTCCTAATTCTTGAGAATATTTCAATCACATTAGTAGATATCGTATTTAAAATAAGGTTTTCTGTATAGATTCGAGTATTTTTTATCTTTACTTTACTAGCATAATCCTTATCTTGCATTAATTTTTGTTCTACCGCACAACCAATAACTCCACCCGCATTAACTATAAAATCGGTTAAAGACAAAATATTTCTTCGATGCTTTAAATAATACTCTATAGGCTTGCTAGTCGGTGAATTAGCGCCTTCAAGAATTATGCGACAGTCAATTCGATCGACATTTTTTGCAGTGATGGCATCAGGTCTTGCTGCTGGGATTAAAATATCGCAGGGTGCTTCTAACAACCAATCTAAATTTTTATTTTCGAATATTTTATTAACCGTCTTCGAGTAATTTTTTAATCCGGCTGGCAAATTTCTAATTCGTATCAACTCTCTTATATCTAGCCCTAGTGGATTCCATAAAGCACAATTAATATCTGAAACGCCTACAATTATGGCTCCTTTTTGGCTTAATTTCATGGCTATTGGACAACCCACATTCCCAAAACCTTGAATGATTATTTTCGAGCCCTTAATTTTAAAGTTATCCATATGGTTTTCCATTGTCTGTGCAGCTGCAAATAAGCCATGAGCTGTCAACTCCCAATCATCTATTGGTATTCCGCCTGAGTCAAAGGGTCGTCCAACACCACCCCGATTATGAATAGTCTGTTGTAGTTTTTTAGAATGATGTTCATAAATCATTTGGATATCGTATTCATCTGTACCCATATCCGCAGCGGGAATATAATTTTTAAGAGTAAATAATATTTTGGAAAACTTTTCTATTAATTTGTTTTTTAGATTTCTATCATTATAAAAAGCAGGATCATTAACTATTAACCCTGCTTTTCCTCCTCCGTATGGCAGGCAGGAAGCACTATTTTTTAAGGTCATGACATAAGCTAAACGATTGACTTCATTCAAAGTGATATTTGGTGCTATGCGAATACCACCTAATCCTGGTCCTCTTTTGATATTGTTAATGGAAACAAAACCCCAGATTTTATTCGTTTCAGAATCAAATATTTCGTAGCAGGCCTCCTGTAATCCAATTAAACTTTTGGAAAACCGATCACGATCCAATACTTTCGGTAATTGTCTAATGCATAAATTATTCGGGAGAATATTGATTGTCATAGCTTCCTAGGTATTTAGATATAACGATAGGTGTTTGATCATGCTAGCTTAAGTATTTCTTAGATTTGTACTTAATACTTACAAAGTTTTAGATTCTATAAGTCAAAATACATGAGAGAAGTATTGATAATTACAGATCTTTAAGAATTGGAAGGTTTTGAGAATAAATTATTTTTAAAGGTGTGTGATATTTTTAATTTATGAAAATCCACTAATTATATTATATGAATTTCAAAAAAATAAGGGGTTAACCCATTCGAGTTAACCCCTTATTTAATATGGTAGCGGGGGCCGGATTTGAACCGACGACCTTTGGGTTATGAGCCCAACGAGCTACCAGCCTGCTCCACCCCGCATCGAATAGGTACTTATTAATTTATGACTAATGCTATAAAAAGTAAAGTTGTCAAACCGAGGACGACTTCGAAATGTAAGTATTCGTAGAATTGAATCCCAATTACAAATGAAATAGATAAACTTGCGGGAAAGACTCAATTGCAATAAAAACAGGCCCTGCCTGAAAGATTTGATCGGTGGCAGAGCCTGTAAATTCTTGAAATTAAAGATTTGCGTTTTTGCGATCCGGATTGCGGAAAAGAGAAGTCTCATTACTTAATTCATCCAGACCCGGAAAAGTTTCGTCCGGATGTATTTTCTTAGCTTTTTCTAACAGATCTTCTTCTGATTCTTTGTGTTCCTCATTTGGAATACAACAGTCCACCGGACATACTTCCTGGCAGGCTTCTTCCCCATGAAACCCAACACATTCTGTGCACAGATCTGCTTCAATTTCGTAAAAATCTTCGCCTTCGCTGATTGCTGTGTTTGGACATTCTGGTTCACATACTCCACAGTTAATGCATTCGTCAGTGATTAGTGTAGACATCTCTTTTTCCTTCTAATTGGTTAATTAGCAAAAAGTTAATATATAAAAAAAGCGTTAGTGTTCACAATTTATACCAAGGCCATATCTTTCCTAGCCTTGGCGAGGTTCTCCAAATTATAGTCAATTAATGAGCAAGTCAAGAGAATTTTTAGCATTCATCTCAAAATGATTTTATTTTACTACTTATTCCTTAAACCCATTATACATGAGTACCTTAAAGATTAAATCATTTTATAAATATCAACGTAAATATAATTTGACACCCTTATTATTAGTTCAATTTGATATCATTCAGTCATGGTAATAAAAAATGTCCTTATATATGTACCTGTGATTTTGATTGTATTTCTCATACAATCATTTTTCTGGGTGCCCACATATGAAGAGCAGGCATCAGGAAATTCTTCAAGGCTGGTTAAATATGTTCTAGGGTCAAGCGGCGATGCCCAGATATTGAATCCCATACTAAGCGCAGACACCTCCAGTAGTTCCATTAACGACCTTGTTTTTGATGGTCTCATCGATTTAGATGAAAATCTTAAATATCGACCTCGATTAGCAAAATCTTGGTCGCAATATGAAGAAGTTTATTTGGCTATTAATTTGTCTCGGCCCTTAAGAGGTATGAATATAGCCAAAAATGCAGATGACTGGACTGCTATGCTTTTAGACTCAATGTCTGAAAATATTGAATGGAAAAACAATCTTCGCTCTATAGAAGTCATTACCGAGGAAACCATTCAAGGGAAGATTGAAAACATTGGTTACACACTAAAACAACCTCCTAGATTAAAATTTAACCTTAATAATATAAACCAGGATTTTTTTAAGCCGATCAAAAAACTTTTAGGTGATAATTACTTCAATCAATTTCCTTTTGAAAAGTTTATAAAAGCAAAAAACCTAAATCAGCAAGCTGATCTCGTAAAACAATATAAAAATATTTTACCTGTCACCGAGCACAATCCCGTTATTATTTTTGATCTCAGAGAAGATGTTATTTTCCATGATGGGCATGGCTTTGATTCTGGTGATGTCTTGTTTACCTACAACTCAATTATTAATCCAAAAGGTACCTCACCGAGAAAATCAGATTATGAACCAGTAAAATCTGCAGAAATAATAGGTCCTTATAAGATCAAGTTTACCTATAAACGCCTGTTCTCACCTGCTTTTGGTTCCTGGACTATGGGAATTTTACCGGAACATCTGTTAAACAAAAATAAACTCAAGCAGGAAGCAATACAGCGAAGTCGGGAACCCGAACAGTTTATTATGCGGGATAGTAATTTTGGTAGAAACCCAATAGGTACAGGGCCCTATAAATTTGTCGAGTGGACCTCAGATGAAGCTATAAGTCTTGTGCGGAACGAAAACTATTGGGAGGGGCCCCCTGAATTTGAAGAATATATAATGCGGATTATTCCAGATCCGCTGACGCAGGAAATGGAATTTTATACGGGGGCTCTGGATAACTATTCCGTGCAGCCACACCAGGTTTCCCGGTTTTCAAAAGAAAATAAATTTCAGAGCTTTTCAAGTATTGGCTATTTCTACTCATATGTAGGTTATAACATTCGCAATCCACTTTTTGCCGAGGCAGAAATAAGAAATGCCCTTGGCATGGCAATCAATATTGATCCGATTATAAAATTTTTACTTTACGGGGAAGGGGAGAGAGTCACCGGGCCCTACCCAAAAATAACCGAATGGTACGATCCTGATATCAAACCAATACCCTATGATCCGACTGAAGCATTAAGAATTTTGAATAAACATGGCTGGAGGAGAAATGCTGAGGGATGGCTTGAAAAAGAGGGCAAACTCTTCGAATTTAATCTAATTACCAACAGCGGTAATCCTATCCGTAAAAATATACTTACCATAGTCCAGGAAAGCTGGCGCAAGATAGGGGTTAAATGCAATACCCAGTTGTTTGAGTGGGCTGTATTTTTGAAAGACTTTGTAAACCCGCTAAAATATGATGCGTTGGTTTTGGGCTGGAGTATGGGTGCCGATCCAGACCTTTATCAAATATGGCATTCCAGCCAAGCAGGACCCAACCAACTGAACTTTGTCGGCTACAAAAACCCAGAAGCAGATCGGCTCATAACCCGCATTCGAAAAGAATACGACAGATCTAAACAAGTTAAAATGGCTAGGGAGTTGCATAGATTGATTGCACGTGATCAACCTTATACATTTTTATACGTTGCAAAATCTACCCAAGTGCTGGATAAAAATATTGTAATCGTTGAAAAAGATGAACAAGGTAATGAAAAATATTCAAAAATCTACCCTACAAAAGATGGACGTATAAAATACTATTTTAATAAATGGAGAAAATT
>Ga0209034_10001581_pt1 | contig 10940 bp, 12 predicted proteins | sample MarorgKNORR_S2LV_2_FD_188219 | JGI IMG/M metagenome (GOLD analysis project Ga0209034, IMG submission 188219) | Marine microbial communities from the Southern Atlantic Ocean, analyzing organic carbon cycling - 250m_A/KNORR_S2/LV (SPAdes) (version 2) | ecosystem: Environmental > Aquatic > Marine...
TCGTGGTGACACAAGAGTTCGTGGCCGGAAGAGTGAACCTGGCAGTTGCAGATGGAATCGTGACCGGGTGGGGTTCCGAAGGAAGCGCAGAGTTCCACAATGAGGGCGTTTGCTAGAAACCCAACCAACCGGCGAGAGTCGTGCCCGATATTACCGATAGCGGGAACTTGTTTCAGCGGCCCTCAGCCGCTCAACTCAACGGTGACCTGCTCATCATAAAAACAAAGAAGACCCGCGATGACCGACATCTCAGGGATCGGATTTTCGTAGGACCACACAACGTCTTCGAACTCTTCGCCTTCGACAGTCATACTCCAATACGAAGCATCGCCTTTGTACGGGCAGTGGGTGGAGCTCTCGCTAGCCGTCAGTAAGTCCATGCGGACGTGATCGCGAGGAAAGTAGTGACGAGGTGGGAGTGATCCCTCAGCAAGCACTTGTGCTTGGTTGGAATCAGCAACTGTTACGTCGCCGACGCGCACGATGACCCGACTATTGGTGGGATGAACATCTATGTGGTTAACCATTCGCCAATCGTAGCGGGCTAAGCCTTTCCGCTCGGGTTGTGAGAGTCGACTAGAGGCATAGAGAGCTTTGTGAAAAGATCTCAGTCGGTAGTTGGCGTTGATCACGGTTCAGCGCGGATTTCGGGGAGTTTGTAATGGACGACAAAAAAATACGTCAACTTTCAAAACAAATAATGGGCGTCTACGAAGGGGCGCTTGTCTCGGGAATGATCTACCTAGGTGACGAGATGGGTCTCTACGGAGCGATGGATCAACAAGGTCCCATGACAAGTGGTGAAGTCGCGTCTCGAGCTGGGCTACATGAACGCTTTGTGCGTGAATGGTTGTGCCTTCAAGTCGCCGCTGGTCTCATCGAATACCAGGGCGACGAAAAGTTCTATTTGTCGCCCGAGGCAGGGCTTCTCCTCGCCCAAGAAGATGACCTTCGTTCAATGGCTCGTTGGTTCGACAATTTTCCACAGCGCACGGCATTGCTCTCGGAGATTCCCCGCTCATTCAAAACCGGGATTGGTATCTCCTGGTCCGATACCCAGCACGGGGGAACCTTTGGTCGAGTGCAGTGGATGGAGCGTTTACTTCGACCGTGGTATGAGCAGGTGTTAGTCCAAAGCGTCTTGCCCGAACTTGAGGGGCTGGTCGATGAATTACGAGATGGTGTGCGAGTTGCTGATGTGGGATGTGGTAGCGGAGTGGCAGTGGTCACAATGGCAGAGGCATTTCCTCAGTCAGACTTCCATGGCTGGGAGATTGCACCATTAGCCCTAGATCGCTGCCGCGAGAACGGGATTCAGGCCGGAGTGACCAACGCCACTTTTCACGACGTTCGAAATGGCGGTCTACCAGAAGACGGAAGTTTTTCATTCGTCGCGACTTTCGATTGCGTCCACGACATGACCGCACCTGACGAACTTGCGACCGCTATCTACAACTCGTTGGACTCCGAAGGCCGTTGGCTCATTGTGGATCCGACCAGCAAAGGGAGCCTCGAAGAGAACTTGGAGATGCCTCTCGCCATCTTCGCATATGCCGCATCCGTAGCCGGTTGTCTCCAATCAGCGATGAGCGAGCCGGGAGGAGCAGGCCATGGCGTATTCGGGTTGCCCGCTCCAGCCATGCGTGAACTTACCGAGCGAGCCGGCTTTTCGAGGTTTCGCCAACTCGATATTGACCACGCGATGAACAGCTATTACGAAGTTCGCCCCTAACACCCGTGGCCGCTCCTCCCCATCACAATTCGAGAGGGTTTCACTCTGTGAAAGTCTTTCCGCAACTAGAGAAAGGAATCCTCGACAATGCCTACCGGTAAACGACTGACCTCAACTGTTACCTCAGAATCAACAGTGATCCTCGGTATCGAAGAATTTGAAGTACCGAGCCCCGCGCCTGATGAGGTTCTCGTAGAGATAGAGGCCTCACCGATCAACCCCAGCGACCTAGGTCTCCTCTTCGCGGGTGCCGATGTGACGACCGTCTCGGAGTCAGACAACGGGCTTATCCTGTCCCTTCCCGACGGCGCCATCCGCGGCCTCAGCGGCCGCCTCGACCGACCGATGCCCGTAGGCAACGAAGGATCCGGAGTAGTCATCGACGCCGGAACCTCAGAAGACGCCCAGGCCCTCCACGGACGCGTAGTTGCCGCGCTCGCCGGCGGAATGTACGCCACTCATCGCCTCGTCAAAGCACGAGATTGCCTGGTGCTCCAAGAAGGTACCCAAGCCATCGACGCAGCATCATGTTTCGTGAACCCACTCACTGCGTTGGGGATGACCGAAACCATGCGACTGGAAGGCCATGAGGCCATCATTCACACGGCCGCTGCTTCGAATTTGGGTCAAATGCTGAATCGCATATGCATCGACGATGGAATCGACCTGATCAATATCGTAAGACGCGATGAACATATCGAACTCCTCAAATCTCAAGGTGCCCAACACGTCGCCAACTCCAGTGCGCCCGACTTTCATAATTCGCTCGTCGCCGCTATCGCCGAAACAGGGGCGACAATAGGCTTTGACGCGGTGGGTGGCGGTGAGTTGACAACAGAACTCCTACACGCCATGGAGATAGCGGCTGGTTCGAACGCTGGGGAATACAGCCGGTACGGATCCACCACTCATAAGCAGTTGTACATCTACGGCGGGCTAGATCGGGGGCCGACTGTGCTGCGAAGAAACTACGGGATGGCGTGGGGAGTGGCGGGCTGGCTACTCCCGAATTTCTTAACGAAAATCGGGTTCGAACGCAGCAACGCGTTACGCGAACGCGTGTCAGCTGAATTGACCACCACCTTTGCCAGTTCTTACCGCGACCAGCTCTCCTTAAAGTCAGTCCTCGATCTGGACCGCCTGAGGGACTATGCCCAAATGAGCACCCAAGGGAAAAGCCTCGTCTGTCCGAAACTATGACAAATATTCGAGGTCTTTGAGGGCGTTCTGGGTGCTCCGACACTCACATCTCATCTATGGGTACGCTTCGTTCAACAACGATCTATTCGAGATTTGAAGAACGACCAGAGGGCACTCTCATGACCGATCAAATGATTACGGATAGCTCACCTAACACTGCGCCGCCCGATTCCTCGGAGCCCGATTATGAGGTTGTGGTTATCGGCGCCGGGGTTGGAGGGATCTATCAGATCAAGCGACTCATTGACCTTGGAGTGAATGCCACAGTTCTTGAAGGCGACGAAGATTTGGGTGGCACTTGGTATCGCAATCGATACCCAGGTGCGCGCTTTGATTCTGAAAGTTTCACCTATGGATACTCCTGGGATCGAGAAGTCCTCGAGGAGTGGCATTGGAAAGAAATGTTTTCGCCACAACCGGAGACACTCAAGTATCTCAACTATGTCGCGGACAAATTTGGGCTGCGAGACCACATGCAATTCAACTGCTACGTCGAAAAGATGGTCTTCGACGAACCATCGTGCAACTGGACTTTGTTGCTGAAAGATGGTCGCGAGATCACTAGCCGATTCGTGCTAACTGCAATAGGTCTGCTGTCTGTGCCTACTCTGCCTCGTATCAAGGGGATCGATGATTTTGAGGGCGCGTCGTTCCACACCTTTGACTGGCCGCTCGAACCTATCGACCTCGAGGGAAAGCGGGTGGCTGTAATCGGGACTGGGGCGACAGCAATTCAACTCATCCCCGAAGTGGCCAAAGAAGCCGAAACGCTCACTGTCTTCCAACGACGAGCGAACTGGGCGGCACCCCTCAACAATCGAGAAATTTCTGAAGAGGAAATGGCTGATATTCGAAAGCGGTACGACGAAATATTCGAGACGTGTGCCAGAACCCCGGGAGGATTTGAGCACGCGCCCGATCGACGCGGTTTTTATAACGTCTCAGCGGAAGAACGGCGAGAATTATGGGACCGACTCTATGACGGCCCAGGTTTTGGAATCTGGCTGCAGAATTTCGTTGAAATTTTCATGGATGAAGATGCCAACGCCGAATTTTCGGAATACATCGCCGAGCGAATCCGTCAGCGTGTCGATGACCCTGATTTGGCCGAGAAGCTGATCCCCAAGGATCACGGGTTCGGTATCCAACGTGTTCCGCTAGAGACCGACTACTTCGAGGCCTACAACCGCGACAATGTCCATTTCGTAGATTCCAGCGAGACACCTATACAAAACATCACCAAGACCGGGGTTCAAACCAGCGATGAGCACTACGAATTCGACGTCATCGTTTATGCGACCGGATTTGACGCATTCACCGGCGCGTTCGACAGAATGGACGTTCGCGGCGTCAATGGTTTGTCTCTGAAGGAAAAATGGTCTCAAGGCCCCGTGACATATTTAGGCCTTTTCGTTCACGGATTTCCCAACCTGATGATGATTTCGGGTCCTCAAACAGCCGCGACTAACTTCCCTCGTGGAGCCGAGCTTGCCGTGAACTGGGCAACCGGCTTGTTAGAACACTTGTGGGCCTCGGACAAAAGACGTTTCGAAACGTCCTTGGCTGCTGAACAAGGTTGGTTTGACCACGTCGTAAAAATGTATGAACCGTTTCTGTTGCGCAAGGCTCAGAGCTGGATTACTGGATACAACTCAAACTTAGATGGTCACGAATACGGCAAAACTCGCTACAACATCTACAACGGAGGCGGACCCAAATACGCCGGCCGACTTCAACAGGTTGCACAAGATGGATACGAAGGAATAGCCATCGAGTAACGCGCCTCGACAGCTCCCACCGAACGCTTCCGGCGGGCACATTTTCTGCGATTGCGCGGCAGCTTTGTGGAGGTGGCGGGAATCGAACCCGCGTCCCTCGACGTTTCAACAAGTCTTCTCCGAGCGCAGTCGCTTTGGGAGTTGTCGGGCTGAAAGCTGGTAGCGACCCCAGATCTAGCAACCGTATCCGGCTAAATGTCCCCGCCGTCACACCGGCGATGGTGGCGGGCAAGCCCCTCAAATGAGGGCCACCGCTACCCGAGAGGCTGGGGCAGTGGGGCCGTTACCCGTTGCCTAAATTAGGCAGCGAGCGCCAGGTCATTGGTCTTGACATTGGCGTTTGTAATTGTTCCGGCTCTTTAACGTGGCTCCGGAGACCACGGCTCGCTTCCCTTATATCAACCGTCGAAGTCGAAACCGATCACCCCCGTGATCCGTCCAGAACAGGGCCTGGACCTACAACCTCAGGCTAGCGGCGACAGCCGGCGAGCAGATTCAGAGACGCCGTTTCTTCGAAACGTCAACTCAACGATTGCGATACGACATCGCGCGGCGAGCTTCAAGATCGCTTTCGCGTTTGCGGATGGCATGCCGTTTGTCGTATTGCCGCCTGCCCTTCGCCAACGCTAACTCCAATTTGGCTCTCCCATCTTTGAAGTACACCGACAAGGGAATTAACTGCAGCGGTTCTTGTTCAGTACGCGAACGAAGACGATCGATCTCCGCTCGATGAAGCAACAGTTTTCGTGGGCGATCCACGACATGTCCGTTCCGAGCCGAAGCGTGACCCCATTGTGAAATTTGCATACCAAGAATCCACATCTCACCACTGCGCACCCTGGCGAATGCGTCCGCCAATTGCACGGAACCCTCACGAAGCGATTTCACTTCACTGCCTTGAAGGACTAGACCGCACTCATAGGTATCAAGAATGTCGTAATTGGCTCGGGCGCGACGATTAGAAGCGACAGTTCGCCGATCGGTAGCACCCTGCTGGCTCATGTACTGCAGGGTACCGGCACCTCTTCGTCACGGAATAATGCATCGTTTGGCAGCAATGGCCTAATCCTGAGAGCAGGAGGCGCAGGAGGATGAGTGCGGCTCGTGCCAGGCGGCGTAACCTTGCTCTTGTGGGAGAACTTGCGCTAACAGTGCTCGGTTGTTCAGGAAGCTACGCCGGGGCAGACCAAACCTGCAGTGGATATTTGATCCAGTCCGTCTCCACAACCCTTTGGGTTGACTGTGGTCCCGGCACGCTCGCCAACGTCCAGAAACACGTCGGCCTCGAAGACATTGACGCAATCGTGATCTCTCATCATCATCCCGATCACTGCGCCGAGCTTCCAGTGATTTACAACGCGTACAAATATTTCACCGACATCAGACATCTACGAGCGCTCGGTACAACTGACGTTCGGCGAGTAACCGATGCCTTTCACCCCGATGCCAACTCTGGAGATTTTTTTGATTGGGAGATCATTAGTGACCGATCCGTCTCCAAGATCGGCGACATCGAACTCAACTTTTCCCAAACCGATCATCCCGTTGAGACGCTCGCCATGCGGTTCCGGTGTGATGAGACGTCGATCTTTTACACATCCGATACCGGAAGAGGATGGTCCCTAGCTGAACTTGGTCAAGAACCCGACATCGTGTTGGGGGAGGGCACTCTCATTGAAGCCACAGACAATCCGGCCATACCTCATATCAGTTGCGCACATTTAGCCGCTGATGCCAACAACGTCGGAGCAAAACGGCTAGTAGTGACTCACGTTCCACCGGGCTCTGATCCGCTAAAACATCTTGACGAAGCAGCAGCCATCTTCGATGGGAATGTTGAACTTGCCGCCACAGGGCGTACCTTTTCAACCACCTAGCCTGCAACAGGAGCAACTATGCGAGTCGATGGTCGAGCTAACGACGAACTCCGTCCGATTCTTTTCGAACGCAATTTCACTGATCAAACTCCGGGATCGGTTCTTGTGAGCTTTGGCCGTACCAAGGTCTTGTGCACCGTTTCGATTGACGACGACGTTCCTCGATGGATGCGTGGAAACGGCGAAGGCTGGGTGACAGCGGAGTACGCGATGTTGCCGGGATCTAGCGGAGAGCGTGTAGGTCGCGAAGCCAAGAAAGGTAAACAAAAGGGGCGAACGCTTGAGATCGAGCGGTTAATCGGCCGTGCTCTCAGGGCCGTCTGCGACATGACGGCATTGGGTGAGCGCGAAGTAACAGTTGACTGTGACGTGCTGCAAGCTGACGGGGGCACTCGAACGGCGTCCATATGCGGAGGGTACGTCGCTCTTCACGACGCATTTACTCGACTCGTATCCGAAGGCACACTCTCAAAGCATCCCCTCACCGACTTTTGCGCAGCAATTTCTGTCGGCGTGGTGGGGGACAACCTCTGCCTAGACCTCCCATATGTTGAAGACTCAGCCGCCGAAGTAGATATGAACGTGGTGATGACTGGTTCCGGAAAATTCATCGAGGTGCAAGGAACCGCAGAGGGTGAACCTTTTGATAGCGATCAACTCGACGGACTTGTGGAATTGGCCGAGAAGGGGATTGCCGAAATAGTTGACCTGCAACGGTTGGCTCTATCCCACGGTTCCGATTAAGCACGATGCGTTTAGTCATGGCGTCCGCCAATCCAAACAAGGCGGCGGAGATCGCCGAGCTGCTGACCGACCATGACATCGAACCTCGACCGCCCGGGCTGGGAGACATCCTCGAAAGTGAAGAAACCCTCGAAGGTAATGCCCGCTTGAAGGCAGTGACAGTGTGCAACAACGCCAACGTCGCAGCAGTCGCTGACGACACAGGACTCGAAGTTGACGCATTGGGTGGCCTCCCGGGAGTTCGGAGTGCCCGATACGCGGGGGAAGATGCTACAGACGCGGCGAATCTGTCCAAACTCTTGCAGCAAATGGAACACGTTGAAGAAGTTGCCCGCACTGCTCGCTTTCGTACTGTGGCCATAGTTGTGCTCCCAGGGGGCAGCGAATTTCTTTCGCATGGGGTAGTTGAAGGGTCCATCTGCACGACACCTCGGGGAGAAGGAGGGTTTGGTTACGACTCGGTCTTTGTGCCTCACGATGGCGATGGTCGCACTTTTGCACAAATGGACGCCGACGAAAAACACGCAATTAGTCACCGCGGGCGTGCGTTTCGTTCATTGGCCGAACAGCTGCGCTAATTGTCACCAATGACGAAGATCGATTTTCCACTGATCGACGACTTCACCGTTGCGAACAAGATGAAGTGTCCGATGTTTCGCCATCGTAGGGTCGATGTGAGCCGGAACTAGGCAGACTCGATCACCCACCGAGATGGGTCTTTCGGGCACGAGATTGGTGTGTTCATCAGAACAGAAAAGAATCTCTCCTCCTGCCCAGCCTGGATTGCCGTGATCCATGCCATGAGCTTTGAGTCCTGCGTCGCAGACAGCGAACTTTTCGGCGACAGAAACAACTGTCGACTGCAAAAATAAACCTTGCTCGAAAGGTTGATCAGTTTGTTCGGTGTACGCGGTGTCCATCAGAACGTAAGACCCTGCCTGAATCTCGTTCACCCAGCTGTTTATGGCGTGAGTGCCGGTGCCTCCCCCGGTTACTAGATCCCCGCCGACAAGTTCATGAGCTTGAACGAGTCGCTCCATTGCGGCTTCCACCAGTTCGCGTCGACGTTCCAAGTCGACGACACCCATAGCGTGGCCCTCATAGCCCATCACGCCGCGAACCTCGATGCCTGACTTTCGAGCGCGATCCGCTAGATAACCGGCTTCGTTTACTTCGCAGCCGCAACGAAAGCCCACTCGGATATCGACGACACATTCGGTTATCCCGGCGGCGGCAGCGGCGTCAACAGTGGCTTCGCTATCCACGGCGACGGTAACTCTCGCCCCACTTCGCGCCATTGCCTCTAAGCGGCCCGCATCAACTGTTTCGTTGGCTAGTAGCAAATCGTCGCCCAAACCCACCTGGGCTAAACCCAAGACCTCGCGTGGGGTAGCGCATGTGAAACCTGTATGGCCCTTCTCGTACTGGACTCGGGCGAGAGCTGTGGTTTTGTGCGCTTTCACATGAGGTCTCAGCTGATTGCCGGGTAGCCGTTGCGCCATCACAGCCAGGTTGGACTCGAGAACATCTAGATCAGCCCACAAAGCTGGAGTCGGAAGCTCATCAACATGCATGAGATGAGCCTACGGTGGACCAAGGCGCCACCGCTAACAACAGATAACCTCCAAGGCATGTCAGAGCTTTATTCGGCCAGCGCGCTGTCGACTGGAACCTCAGCCGGACCCGGCGAAATTTACAATCGCTTACTCAATGACCGAATCGTCTTTCTCGGAACCGAAGTCGATGATGAGATCGCCAATATTCTTTGCGCGCAGATGTTGTTCTTAGAGGGACAAGATCGAGAAAAGGACATTTGGTTGTACATCAACAGCCCAGGCGGCTCGGTGACCGCCGGAATGGCGCTGTACGACACCATGCAATTCGTATCGTGCGACGTAGCGACCGTATGTATGGGTCTTGGCGCCTCGATGGGTCAGTTTCTCCTCACTGCTGGAGCAGCGGAGAAAAGATATTGCCTCCCTCACGCCCGGGTAATGATGCACCAACCCTCAGGTGGGGTGCGCGGCCAAGCTTCGGACATAGCCATACAGGCAGAACAAATGGCCTACATCAAACGACTTATGGCCGAACGGACAGCCCTGCACAGTGGACAAGACGTCGACCAAATACAGATGGACAGTGAACGGGACCGATGGTTTACAGCTGAAGAAGCAAAAGAGTACGGCCTTTGTGATCACGTGATCGTCAAAAGAGGCGAAATCATATAGAGCCTGCGCGGCACCTACTGATTAGGTGAAGGGCTGCATCTCCTCGCAATGAAAGCGGTCAAGTTCTCCACAGAATCAGTGAGTTGATCGTCGAACTGCTGCTGAACGGCGCCAACCCTGGCCGATCTCTGTAACGGTTCGCTGAACTCTGTGTCGTCGAACGCCTGCGTAAGCGCCAAGACAAAAGCTGCGACAACCTCTGCATCCCCTCGAATTTCAAGAGGGGCTTCTCTGGCCACTCGTGCCGCCTGAGCTGACGTTTGGGTCAACGCACCGCGGACTGCGGCATCATCCGATGGGGAAACATCGAAACTCAAACGATCAATTGCTTCTAGCTCGATAACGGCTTCACAAAACTCCTGAGTTGGGTCGGGCCCCGTGCCGCAACCAAATAGGAGAGCGATGACCCATATCGTCAAGAGACCCCGATTGGCCGAGATCACCCTGATTGAGCTTCGGTAGCTATTCGCCGAAGATCGCGGACCCCGTGCTCAAGCCCTTCGTCGTAGTTATAGAGGGCACTTCCAGATACCAGTACGTTGGCTCCAGCGGCCGATGCGCCTGAAATTGTCGAAGCGGAAATTCCACCATCGACTTCAATGTCTACGTCGTAACCACCATCCGATATCAGGCCTCTGAGTGCCGAAACCTTTGTTTCCATCTCTTTGATGTACGCCTGGCCTCCGAATCCCGGGTTGACCGTCATCACAAGAACCATGTCCAACATGTCGAGCACATGAGCCACCGCGTCGAGAGGGGTGGAAGGGTTGAGCGCAACTGAGGGGCTACATCCGAGATCGCGTAAGCGGCCCAGGGTGCGGTGAAGATGCGGGGTTGTCTCTGAGTGAACAATGACCATTTGACACCCCGCGTCTACGTATCGGTGAAGGAGCTCGTCGGGGTTCGTGACCATGAGATGGGCTTCAAACATCACGTCGACATGTTCGCGACAAGATGCAATCACATCGGGCCCAAAGGTTAGATTGGGAACAAAGTTGCCATCCATGACATCCCATTGAATGCGATCCACGCCAGCGGCTTCAAGGGCGACGCATTCTGCTCCGAGTCGGGAAAAGTCCGCTGGTAAGACCGAGGGAACGATCTCGATAGGGCGATTCATGTAAGTGACCGTAGTCTGGGATCAATGTCGAAACGGGTCAACATTTACGATCTAGCCGTTGGAGGTGAGGGGGTAGGCCGGCTCGAAGACGGGCGAGTTGTGTTCGTTGCGGGCGCAGCTCTCAATGATCATCTGCTTGTGGACTTGACAGAAGAGAAGAGCCGTTACGCGAGAGGGACGATTGTCGACGTCGTTTCGGCCGGCGAAGGGAGACGGAAACCTCTGTGCCGCCACGTTGCCAGAGGATGCGGAGGGTGCGAC
>Ga0209034_10001589_pt1 | contig 10918 bp, 8 predicted proteins | sample MarorgKNORR_S2LV_2_FD_188219 | JGI IMG/M metagenome (GOLD analysis project Ga0209034, IMG submission 188219) | Marine microbial communities from the Southern Atlantic Ocean, analyzing organic carbon cycling - 250m_A/KNORR_S2/LV (SPAdes) (version 2) | ecosystem: Environmental > Aquatic > Marine >...
CCACCGGTGCGACAACGATCGCGATCGGTGCGATAACCGTGTTTGAGGGTAAACAACATCCGTTGCGTCACGAACCGCTCGAAACAATCGCCATCAACGCTGATGAAAAATCTGCAGATGAAATCCAAACAGCAGTAGACCTCGGGGTTATAGCGCGGCAACAAGACATAGCAAACTTCAACCATAAAGACTGGTTGGAAAATCCTGTGAAAGGCTGGGGAGAATCGCTCGGTACAACCGACGGGACTACGACGATAGATATTGCGGCCTCTAAAAGCGCAACGCTATCGGTAAATGGCTCAGATATTGATGCAGGTGAATTACTAGAAACAGGACAAGCATCAAGCCAAGACGGCAAAGTCACGACCAGGGTGCTCACTTCTCAACGTACATGGGTACATGGCAAGATAATTGATTCCAGTTCGGGAAAACCAACACCAGCCCGGATTCACTTTCGATCGCCTGATGGCAGGTATTTCCCACCATACGGACATACCCATGAAGTGAATGACAATTGGTTTGAGGACTACGGAGCAGACCTACTTCTTGGTGATACTCAATATGCCTACGTGGACGGCACGTTTCAAGGCGAACTACCCGTAGGAGATGTGTTCGTAGAAGTAGCAAAAGGATTCGAGTTTGAACCGGTAAGACAAAAACTCCGCATTAAACCTGGGCAACGTGATTTAGAAATACCAATAGAACGTAATTCAAACCTGCGCCAATCAGGATGGGTAACGGCCGATACGCATACTCACTTCTTGACTCCAGAAACGGCTCATCTTGAAGCAGGAGCCGAGGACATCAACATAATCAACTTGCTGGCCGCACAGTGGGGAGATCTTTACACCAATGTCGGCGATCTGACAGGAAAACTATCAGGATCATCTTCAGATGAAACAATCGTGTGGGTAGGTACGGAAAATCGTCAGCATTTCATGGGTCATATAAGCCTTATGGGTGCTACTGGATCTCCCATTTTCCCTATGTCGACCAGTGGCCCAACCGAAGGGTATATAGGAGATCCAACGGTTCGAGCAATGAGCGAATGGGCTGACGAGGCTCATGACAAGGGCGGGCTGGCAATCGTTCCGCATTTTCCATTTCCACACTCAGAGGTGATCGCAGAGGTAGTGCTGGGGAAAGTCGACGGGCTGGAAATCCGAGATTTTCACGAACCTACTATGGACACCTTCGCCGTGCATGAATGGTACCGCCTATTGAACTGTGGTTACCGTGTTCCGGCTGTAGGTGGCACAGATAAAATGTCGGCCGGCATGCCAGTAGGTGGAGTAAGAACCTATGCCTTCATAGGCGAACGCGACTTATCCTACGATTCGTGGAGTGATGCAGTCCGATCAGGACGAACTTACACGACGAGCGGTCCATTGATGGATTTCGCGGTCGAAGGCCTACATCCGGGAGACGAACTGAATCTTCCAGAATCAGGTGGTAGGGTCAATGTAATCGCCTCAGCTTCATGCTCAGCACCAATCAACAAGCTACAAATAGTTTTCAATGGACAAGTAATTGCTGAAGAATCATCTGTTAAGGGCGAAAAATTGCTGGCCATCAACCAACAGGTGAATATTCCAGGCAGTGGGTGGATCGCAGCTCGAGCAGTGAGTGATCTTGTAGCCTGGCATGTTTGGCCGGTAAATTTCGCTGCTCACACTTCCCCTGTATACGTCAAGGCGGGAAATGCAAATGTGTTTGATGTGGCTCTAGGAGAGTATCTAATCACAACAATGCAGGGCGGGGTGGATTGGCTTGACACCTTAGCAACACGTGGGGACGACGAACGACAAAAAAACATACGCAAAGTTTTTACGGATGCCATTGGAGAAGTGAAAAAGAAAATTCCACATAAACACGGTCATGGACCAGTGCACAGCCACTAATCCCCCTTTCAGAAAACTTTTCGAGACCAGCCATACAGGATCCTAATAGTTATGAAAATCACGTCAGTTGAAACATTTGCGGTGGAAGGTTTGAATCAACCACTAATGTTCTGCGCTATAAAGACAGATCAGGGGATAGTTGGGTATTCAGAGTTCGGTGAAGGAAGACTCGCCCAAGGAATGAAAGGACTTGTCCGCGACCTATCCAACCAATTACTCGGCGAAGATCCTCGGGCAGTGGAAGCTCACTACATACAAATGATCCGGTCAACTCGCATGGCGTACGGTGGCGCAACATGGCAGGCCATTGCAGGTATTGAACTAGCGCTTTGGGATATAAAAGCAAAAGCTCTAGAGATACCCGTTTATGAACTGCTAGGAGGACCTACTCGCTCCCATCAACGAGTTTATTGGTCCCACATGCTTTCATATCAGGTTCGCTCATACGAAAAACTTGGGACCAAGCCGATTAGATCATATGACGACATACGAGAAGTCGTAGCCCAAGCAAGTGAAATGGGGTACGACACATTTAAAACTAATATCCAGATGCCGGGGGATCCATTTGTCAGCCTTGCACAGGGTCGTTCCGGACCACATGATCAAACACTAACCACCGGAATTCTCAACGCAGCGGTTAAACAAATGGAGGTGATACGAGACGAGGTCGGACCTGACATGGGAATTTGCCTGGACGTTAATGAGCACTTCAAAGCCGATGGACAGATCCGCCTTGCCCAGGCGCTGGAGCCATTCAACCTGACATGGATGGAATTAGACAACCTTGATGCACCTAGTGTTCGAATGGTTAAAGATGCAACAACAACACCTATTTGCACCGGAGAACAACGGCTTGGACCGAGTAGCTACCGCGATCTTTTCGAGTTAAGAGCCATGGATGTCTGCAAGGTAGATGTACAGTGGCAGGGATTGATACCAGCTAGAAGGGTCGCAAATATGGCGGAGGTTTATGACATCAATATAGCTCCGCACAATTTCAACGGTCACCTGTCCACTTTTCAGACGATGAATCTTTGTGCCTCAGTAACGAACATAAAAATAAGCGAAAGTGATCCCGTTCAGGTCCCCTGGAGAGACGAACTAGTAACCAACTTGCCTGTTATTGAACAGGGTTTGGTTTCAATACCTCAAGATCCAGGGTGGGGAACTGATCTCAATGAAAAGGCACTAAAGAAATATGCTGCGAAGTCCTAAAATGATGCCAATTCTGTTGATCTAATCGGTGTCCAGATCAAATGGCTCGTTATTGCCAGTTGATCTGGACATTAGTCTTTGCTGCGTGGATTCTCCGGACGAACAGATCCTGCGCTTACACCGCCATCCATAAGAAGTTCTGCTCCGGTCATATAGGAGGAATCATCAGAGGCCAAAAACAGGATGCCTGCAGCGATATCTTCTGGCTCACCCCACCGGCCCAACGGTACACGATCGGTACGATACTTACTTTGTTCAGAGTCCCTGTAAAGATAATCCGTGAACGGGGTGTGTACCCACCCCGGCATGATGGTGTTGACACGGATTCCCATACCAGAAAGCTGCAAGGCTGAGGACTGAGTAAAATTGTGCATGCCACCACGTGAAAAGGAATAGGCAGACCCGTAAGAGCCAGAACCCTGTTTGGCAGCCATAGAAGCAAGATTGATTATCGAGCCGCCACCGGATTTTTCCATCTGCCTCGCAACGGCACGAGTACCGAGAAATACTCCAACCGTGCTTATTTCCATTGTTTTTTTCCAAACGGCAGGTTCAATATCCAGGATCGATTTTGGATCTAAAATACCAGCGATGTTGACCAGGATATCAATCCTTCCAAAATGTTTGATGGTAGAGGAAACAGCCTTATTCCATTCATCCTCGTTTGTCACATCAAGATGAAGGTAAATAGCATCGTAGCCCTCTTCACGTAACTGCGCTGCAGCACGCTCGCCAACATCATCCTGGACATCAGTGATAACTACCCCCCGTCCACCTTCTTCGAGGAATCTCCAGACAGTAGCTCCTCCGAATCCCATCAGCTCATTTTTCAGGGTTGCCGCTGAACCGGTGAGTAGGGCGACTTTTCCGGCGAATCGATCGGGGAACCTCATAATGATTTCTTCCTCAGAGATGTTTGTGTTTCCTCATGTTTAGTATTGTAGAGGGCCTTTCAGTGACGAAAAAATTGCCACTCACAGCCTGTGGACCGCTACTACGAGATTTGGAACCAAAAAGCCAAACACGCCAATAAAAACTAGTAGCTCAGCGAAGACATGGATTTTCCGGTCTATAAATATTACGAGCGACGGGATAGCAATAAAAAGTGTGAGAAAAACAACTATAAACAAGTAGGTAAAGCTCGGAGCAAATGATAAACGCAAAGATGTCATTTCCAAGGTTAACTGAGCCGCAAAAGACATGAGTATTGCCAGAAAATTCCAGCCGATGAAAGTGGCAAAAGCAGAAATGGTTATCAACCTGGAAACATTAGATACGGCTGCCCGCTCTATCAGCACAGCAGGAGGGTGATTAACCAGCAAAAGAGAAATGTGAGTTACAAACACCAGACCCATCAAAGCACCACTGATCATCCCAGCGATCACCGTACGCAACGGTTCCTCCATTTAACCCTCCAAACCAGGTGATACAGGCTCTACGAGAAATGCTTCCTCGCCGTAGGTTCTTGATAACAATAAATGCCAAGCTGTTCCTATTTCTTTTGAGGGTGGCACGGCGAAAATCGATGGTCCTGCACCACACAAAACAACTTCATTGACACCGATATTATGCAACCGCTCCCGAGAGAGTGCCCATCCCGGGTAAATATCCGCAGCTATCGTCTGGAACTGATTGAAAAAGAGCTCTGGAGGACAATCTCCACCAGATCGAATCCTCGCAGCCAGTTTGTGAGTAAGATTCCCAACCGTATACATCGACTTATCAACCCGTGAGAATGCAGATGCCGTCTTAGTGCTACCGGTTTGGTACTCGACAGCAGGTTTGAAGATCAAAAATCTCGGGATCCTAGCAGAAGGAATCGGTATCACTTCTTCCCCTCTTCCTCCCACAAGGGCAGTCCCTCCGTTGATAAGGAACGGCACATCCGAACCAACCGAAGCTGCTGTTTCTAGTAAATCATCATCGGAAAGTCCCAGATTCCAAAGATAGTTCAAACCTCTTAAAGTAGCGGCAGCGTCAGCGGATCCACCACCCAATCCAGCTGAAACAGGAATCCGTTTCGCAACTGAAATTTTCGCTCCTTCCGAGACACCAGCACGCTTTTTTAATTCAATAGCTGCTTTGGTGGCCAGATTATCGTCGGCATCGATATCACTATCATCACATTCAACTACGATCGAATCAGCTTTAGACAACGTGACAGTATCGAACAGATTGACAGTCTGCATGACCGACAGGAGGTCGTGATATCCATCTCTGCGTTTTCCTATAATTTCAAGAGTCAGATTAACCTTTGCGTATGCCTTTTCAACGAGGTTGCCTTGATCAGTCATTGAGATTTCGCCTATCACTGCGACGAACTGAGCCCGGAGTGTTGGAGGGTCTTCCATTGGCGACCCATACGTCATACAAGACCTGCCAGTCATCAATGGACAGGGTGGCTGGTCGCCTTGTTGTTTCTATCCCCGTCTCATTCACCAATTTCCGCGCATCATCCAGATTAATGAAAAGACCGTCTGCAAGTGAATTATGGAGTTGTTTGCGAGGACTTTTGAATCCACCTCTGGCCAACTTAAAAAAATCTTCACTTGAATCGAAACGTAATCTGGGCACACCTACAGGTTTCAATTTCAACACAGAAGAATGAACTTTCGGTGGCGGGTCGAAGCATTCCGGTGGCACGTCGATGACATTGTCTACAGATGCATAAATTTGAACGGCCAGAGAAAGCAGGCTCATGTCACCAGGTTCTGCTGCCATATCATTCGCAACTTCTCGTTGAACCATGATCACCATAGTAGTCGGCTGATGAGTAGATTCAAGGAAGTTACGTACTATAGGATTGGCTGCATAATAAGGCAGATTAGCTACAACCTTGTAATTACCATCTGACAACCATGCATGAGAGTCTGAGCCGAAGTGGCGAGCGTCAAGGTTAAGTACTTTTACGTTAGAATCCGTTTCATATCTCAACGCCAATCGTGCGGCCATTTCCGCATCGTATTCAATCAGCAATACCTTTCCTGCCTGGCTGACAATATCCTTCGTAAGTGCACCTCGCCCCGGGCCGACCTCTACGACGATGTCATCATGTCGCATATCGGCGGCATCAACAATCATTTTTACGACAGAGGTGTCAATTAGAAAATGTTGCCCTAGGCGTTGTGGGGTCATAGAAGAATCAAAGCTGTATTCATTACCCAGACAGACGTCGTTTTTTCGTCTTGCAGGTCTAGTCTCGACAAGCAAATATGACCGTGCACCCCAGTGTCGACAGACTCATATGACGTAAATGGCAGGACCGACTCCAGCCCGGCGTTCCCGCGGCACCCAAGGTGAATCGCTTACCGCTGCTACCTTCCGGTCCTGACGGGGTTCACGAGGCCTCGCCGCGCGGGACCAAGCTGTCAACGTCTAAATACTGCCTTCAGCGGCCATACACGAACTGCCTCAACAGGGGGTTTCAGCCTCGCTATAGCGGATTGCGAGTACAGGGCACCGCTAACGCCCCACCTAGCACGACCATCTTCATCCTACTACTCAGTGTTCCAATAGTCGTTGGGATCGAATACTAATAATGACACTATATTCCCGATAGAATCGTAAGATGCAAATTTTTCCTCGTATAACAAAGGCTGTCATCCCTGTGGGTGGGCTCGGTGTACGGTTCCTGCCAGCTACCAGAACGGTCCCTAAGCCGTTACTGCCAATTTTGAATGTGCCGGTCATCGAATATGCAGTCCGTGAGGCTGCCGGTGCAGGCATAACGGATATCGCGATCGTCATGTCCCACGGTATGGAGTCTGTAGCTGATTACTTTCAAAGACAACCTAAGCTCGAAGAACAATTAAAACGAAGAGGCCATAAAGAACTCCTTGTTAACCAGATTGAATTGGCCTCACTAGCAAACGTAACCACGATTTACCAAGACGAGCCAAAGGGCCCAGGGCATGCGATTTTACAGGCCAGAGAATTTTGCGATGGAGAGTCATTCGTAGCGATTTTTCCCGACGACGTAATAATTAATAATCCGTCTGCAACAGAACAATTGATTGAGGTGTATCACGAACACGGCGGGTCAGTGATCGGCGTAAACACCGCTACAGAAGAAGTGATACCAACCAAAGGGATCATAGGCGGGGATCCAGTGAGCGAGAATGTCCATATCGTGGAAACTCTCGTTGAAAAACCTGCATTAGAAGACGCACCAAGCAACTTGGCAATTGTGGCACGTTACGTACTTGATAATGGAGTATTTGATCACCTCGCTATAGAAAAGCCTGGTGCTAACAATGAAATACAAATCACAGACGCTATTGCCGCACTTATTGGAATTTCACCCGTTCACGCCGCGCTTTTACTCGGATTCCACGCAGACACAGGAAATCCTAAAGGTATGCTCGAAGCAGCTATCCATTTGGCGAAGCAAGATCCTGAGTTATCAGACATGGTAAATGAATTGCTGAACAGCTAAATTGAAAATATTCCTATGACCGCGTTTGCCATCAGAATAGAGTTTCTCGCTCATCATTACGACGAATAGTTGCTTCAGGCCAACTCATGAGTACATCGCCACCCTTGTTACGGAATGAGCGTCTCTTTCGGTACAGGATTTGTCTGCACCTGGCGGAACAAGTCCTGGTGTTACTTTGTCGCCAGTCAAGCCTTGCGTAATTTCTCGGAAAACATCATGGCTGCCAGCGCTGTGACAATAACTGAGCATCCCGCAATACCAAGAGCCCACTGGACACCTACAGCTTCAGCAATAGCTCCGAGGCCAAGGTGCCCTACCCAACCGAATCCTATAGCAAACACCCACGCACCAACGGCTCTACCTCTCATCTCATCAGGCACATTGAGTTGCAAGAGGGTCCATTGCATAGCATCAAAGGCTGCAGCCGATGCGCCTACTCCAAGAATAAGAATAAGTGCAACTGCATATGATCCCGATGCGGAAAACGTAGATACGAAAACACCGTAAGACACCCCAATACCTATGAGCAACAGGCCCTTTTTTGAGAAGTTTCCAAGGGCCATAAGAAATACAGAACCTACCACTGACCCAACACCCGCCATCATCGTTAGAGTGCCAAGGCCCTTAACATCTACCCCAAGTGCCTCTTTCGCAACCGCTGGCATTAACGCACCATAAGCAAACCCAAATACCTCTACCAATACAGCCGTGATTAATATCATCCGGACCAAGGGTAGCTGTGTCATTAGTTGAAGCCCGTCAAGAACATCTCGAACTATAGATTTTGTCCGTTGTGTAACGTCAACTTGTAGCTCACGGTTCACAATCAAGGCTAGAAAACCGGCTATCAGGAAGACAAGACCTGACGATATGAGCGTGAATGGGACACCCAATTCGTCTATAGCAAGGCCTGCCATCAGCGCTCCCAGTGCTCCAACAGCCCGCATTCCAGTCGATTGAACCGCCACGGCGTTCATACGAACGTCTCTGGGAACAGAACCCGTAACCATCCCTTGAACACACGGTATTTCAAATGAATGCCCGATCCCTGAAAGTGCAAGAAGGACAAACATCAGCCACAAAGGTTCAAGGCCGTTAGCTGCTATCAATGCCATGAAGGACAGGACCAACGTCTTGTACACACCGGTTAGCATGAGTATTTTTCCACGAGAAAATCTATCGGATAAAGCACCTCCTATGGGTGCAGCAAACAGCTGAGGGGCCTGGCGAACAGCGAATGTAGCGGCAGTGAGAAATATCGAATCAGTTTCGTTCAGAACCACCCATCCCACAGCCAATCGTTCGCCCCAGTTCCCAAGTGCGAACACAACAGATGTAGCCCATATGCGTCGATACAACGGATAATAAAATGAGCTAATCGCCCCACTAAATCTAGTAGGCATCAAAGTTGCGGTTTCATGAATTGAGAGTTGATGTTGGCGAGTTATTGCTCAAGTGATAAAACCGCCATGAATGCTTCCTGGGGAACTTCAATGGAACCCACCATCTTCATGCGTCTTTTTTTACCTTTTTTCTGTTGTTCGAGAAGTTTTCGCTTCCGTGTCACGTCACCGCCGTAGCATTTGGCCAAGACGTTTTTGCGCAACGCCTTGACATTGGTACGGGCGACAATCTTGCCACCGATGGCAGCTTGTATGGGCACGGCAAACATCTGTCGAGGAATCAGTTCTTTAAGTTTTGATGCGAGTAAACGACCACTCGATGCAGCTTCATTCCTGTGAGTGATCATTGATAGTGCGTCGACAGGCTCATGATTCACAAGAACATCGAGCTTGACCAGATCAGCAGGCCTATTGTCGATTTTCGAGTAGTCCATCGACGCATAACCTTGAGTACCCGACTTCAATTTGTCATGAAAGTCAACAAGAATCTCCGACAATGGCATGTCATACTCAAGCATGACCCTGCCATCGCGAGAGGACGCATTATCATCAGCAGAGGTTTTTGCGACAACCGACTCTAGATACTCAATCTTTTTGTACTCACCTCGCTTGCCGGTTACCAGTTCCATGATGACACCTATATATCGCGCCGGCGAAACGATGGTTATGTTGACCCAGGGTTCCAGGATCTCATCGTATGCATTGTTTTCAGGTAGTCTGGATGGATTGTCAACGGTGAGGATTTCGCCTTCCTTTAACAGGACCTCGTAACTAACGCTGGGAGCAGTAGCTATGAGATTAAGACCGTACTCTCTTTCAAGTCGTTCCTGCACGATATCCATATGAAGTAAACCCAAAAATCCACATCGGTAACCGAAACCCAGTGCAGCTGAAGACTCAGGTTCGAAAACCAATGCGGCGTCGTTCAATTGAAGTTTTTCCAATGCGTCACGCAATTCTGGGTAATCTTCACCTTCCGTTGGAAAAATCCCGGTAAAAACCATAGGGCTTTGTGGGGCATATCCTGCAAGCGGTTCAGTTGCAGGATTAGAGGACAGTGTCATCGTGTCACCAACACGCACTGATTTGACGTCTTTTAATCCCGTGGCCACATACCCAACCTCACCGGTGCGCAAACCAGAAGTTTTTTCAAGTACAGGACTGAAGAATCCTGTTTCAAGCACCTCGGTTTCGACATTGGTGCCCATTAGGCGCACACGATCGGAACTTCCAAGCGACCCATGCATCGCCCTTACATAAGCAACAACACCCTTGAATTGATCATATTTTGAATCAAATATCAACGCCCGGAGAGGGTCATCACTGACGCCGCCTGGCGGGTCTACTTTTTCGACGACACGTTCGAGCAGATCGTTAACTCCATCACCGGTCTTAGCTGAGATTTGCAGAACTTCTGATTCTGTAAACCCAAATGTCTGTTCTAATTCAGTCATGACGCGATCCGGCTGAGCTGCTGGCATATCAAGCTTATTTATAACCGGAATGATCTCAAGGTCGTGTTCTAATGCAAGGTAAACATTTGCAATCGTCTGTGCCTGAATTCCTTGAGTCGCATCGACAAGCAACACTGCGCCCTCACAGGCGGCAAGAGACCTCGATACCTCATAGGAAAAATCAACGTGACCAGGTGTATCTATTAGGTTGAGTTGGTAGTCGACGCCATCACGGGCAGTAAATTGAAGACGTACCGCCTGCGCTTTAATGGTGATACCACGCTCTTGTTCCAACTCCATAGTGTCTAGATGCTGTTCCGTCATATTACGAGCGGATACCGCACCTGTGATTTCAATCAAACGATCAGCAAGGGTGGACTTCCCATGGTCAATATGGGCGATTATGCAAAAATTTCTAACGTTACTCTGTGACATATCTTTAAATAGTAATCGTTATCGCTTGATGTTCTTCACACAGAATTTGTCCACTTCAGGGGAAATTCACGAAAT
>Ga0209034_10001592_pt1 | contig 10892 bp, 7 predicted proteins | sample MarorgKNORR_S2LV_2_FD_188219 | JGI IMG/M metagenome (GOLD analysis project Ga0209034, IMG submission 188219) | Marine microbial communities from the Southern Atlantic Ocean, analyzing organic carbon cycling - 250m_A/KNORR_S2/LV (SPAdes) (version 2) | ecosystem: Environmental > Aquatic > Marine >...
TAAGTAAATCGCCAGATTCAAAGTGCCAAGCGCAGTTAGCCCTTCACTAGTAATCTCATACATACCATCGTTATTATGCAAACACCCAGCTTTAGTTAGACGACTAAAACTGTTAATTAATTGGTTCTTCCATCTAATCTTTCCGGTTTTCGTACACTTGAATTCCACTGGATAGAGATCTCGAATTTTTAACACATCAAATTGGCTATTTATCCACGTTCTGATGTCAACTGATCTGTAAGTTCTACCAGGGTTGGAACGGAATAGATCTAATATTAGGACACTGTAAATCTCGGACGGCATAGGTCCAACAGAGATGGAATTATCCATAATAGAAGTCCGAAGGATGGTATGTGGGCTTGGACTCTTGGTATTCGTGGTGAACCATAGGTCCTACAAGTTCGATCGGAATATCCCACTTGTTCAAACTAACAATTTCGCCGCCAGGCTTCATGATCCCCATGCTAATTAAACGGTTACCTTTCTGATCTAGTTCATTGAAACAAGTCTTGTCACCCAAAATCTTGAGCCCATGGTGCGTGATCGAGTAACGATCCTCATCTAAATTAACAACTTGGATTTCTTGGATAGTCTTTTCCGTTTTCAAACAGTCAGAATGGAGTAATGTCTCAAGCGCTTCCCCGATATGTATCAGAAAATCGGTCCCATAACCAACCTGACATTCGCTATAGTCAGAATATATACAGGTTACTTCCAGAGCATTTAACCGCTCTTCTACGTGTTCTCTAACTTGGGTTAAGTTAAACGAAAAGACGTTAGTGGCTACAAACAATTCAAGTATGAGAAAACTGTATATTTCTAAGGGTACCCGTCTATCATTATCCACACGCTAAAAAGCCCGTTTATGCGAAGTATCCACTTCAGAGCTCGTAATAAACTCTAACAAAACAGCTTTCCCCTCTTCTGTAACCTGTCTTGCTCGCTGGAATGCCGGCCCCACGTCGGAAGGATCTTCAATCCTCTCAGCATATCCTCCCATAGCTCGAGCCATATCGGCATAGTTACCCCCCAAGTCTCGAGTCCCAAATAATTCATGAGAAGTAGCCATTGCTTCTGTTTCAACAGCCATAGTGGCATTATTCAATACGACTGTAATAATAGGGACGCCTGCTCTTGCAGCAGTCTCAAAATCTAGCCCCGTCATACCAAAAGCTGCGTCACCCATAAAGTTCACGCACACTTTCTCCGGTTTAGCTAATTTCGCACCTATATTTAATCCCAATCCTGTACCCAGCCCATGAGATTTACCCCAACCAAGGTAACTTCTTGCACCTTCCGATCGGTAGAAAGGCATGATTTGATCTCTCGGGCTGCCGGAGTCATGAGTTACAATAGCGTCCTGAGGTGGGATCGTGTGCATAAAATCCCATATCACTCTATAAGGATTAATAGGACGACCACTGTAGGTTAATTTCCCCCTCCAGTCATTTAGCCAAGCGTCTCTTTCTTTCACTATTTCCTGTTCCACTGACAGATCGCCTCTTTTCCCGTTTCCTACCAAATCCTGGCATGCGTCTATCATTTGCCGCAAAACCAACTTGGCATCCCCTACTATCGGATAATCTACATTGTAATCTTTGTTGATGTCTCTATCGTCGTTAGACGAATGAATCATAGTTTTACCTTCTGGGATATTCATTGACATCCCATGTTTCGTAAAACTGCATCCAATACCAAAAACCATGTCTGCTCGTTGCATGAAATGGTGAAGCGTACCGGACATTACTCCGGAGCCGCTTCCTAGGGAAAGAGAATGAGTCTCAGGAAATGCACTTTTCCCCAGTAAAGTAGTCATTACTGGAATAGACAATAATTCGGCTAACTCAACGAGTTCATCTGTAGCATCAGCATACAGAACCCCTTGTCCAGCATGGATAACTGGATAACGTGCTGTAACTAGCGCGTGCGCGGCAGCTTCAACATCTTTTGGATTACCTGACGAACTTAGATTAGGAAAACTTTTACCCCACTGAATTGCTCCCTCAGGAACTTCTTCCAAGGCTATGTCAGACGGAATTTCTACCATCACCGGCCCAGGTCTACCCTGGTAGATTCCCGCAAAAGCCCTCCTCATTACATCTGTAGTACGGCCCGGAATATTAATTTGTTCTACATATTTGGTTACACCTGCAAAGTTTGTAACCGAATTAAAGTGGGGTAATATCCCCTGTCTTTCTCTAGGATGTCCCGTGGGCAATAACAAAATAGGTGTCGAATCGGAGTACGCCGTAGCAACTCCAGCGTATGCATTTTCCGCGCCGGGTCCTGATTGCATCGCAAATACTCCTACTTTGGACCCATTATTCACACGGCTGTAGCCATCCGCTATCCCAACTCCTACTCGTTCTTGACGGCAAATGATTGGTCTAATTCCTGCCGCCGCAGCTGATTCAATTACTGGGGTAGTAGGAAAACAACTAAGGTACTCAACGCCTTCTCGTTTTAAAATTTCGGCAACTAGATCAACTGTATTCATATGATTTTTACCCCTATATCATCTCAACATAATTAACATGTTCACTTAAGAGCTTAGGCATGAACTGGATACAGCGCGAGTATAACACGCCATTTCCAATTAGATTGAAATCCTCTTTAATAAAATTAAAGGCCCTCGGTTAGTTGATTAATACAAATGATATAATCCACAAGTTTAATCCGTAAACATTAACCATACGCGGCCCCACAAACGAGGTGATGCAATTGGCCAGCCAAGCTCTCCAGGGAATCAAAGTGTTAGATCTAACCCACTATATAGCGGGACCCTATTGCACCAAGTTATTGGCCGATTTCGGTGCTGACGTCATCAAGATCGAGCGTCCGACAGGAGATCCGGCTCGCAACATGGCTCCCTTTTATCACGATGAGAGGAACGTAGACAACAGCCTGATTTTCTTTTACTTGAACACTTCCAAACAGGGTATGACCCTGGATCTTAAAACTCCCAAAGGTCAAGAAATATTCAAGAAACTGGTTAGCGAATGTGACGCGGTAGTTGAAAATTATTCTCCCCGCGTTATGCCTTCCCTAGGGTTCAATTTCGATTCGCTAAAAAAGATAAATCCTAGTTTGGTAATGATATCTATTTCCAATTTCGGACAAACTGGACCCTACCGGGACTATAAAGCTACAGATATTGTGGAATATGCCTTGGGTGGATTGATGTATATTTTCGGCGCTTATGCCCGGGAACCACTTAAACACGCTTACAACCAAGCTCAATTCAAGGCCGGAACTAACGCTGCATCAGCTGCTCTCATCGCCTTGTTTCATAGTAGAAAAACCGCCCAGGGACAACACGTAGACTTATCGATCCAAGAATCAATATCAACTGCACTCCGAGACGTGACTAGTAATTTTACCTACACTGGAGCTGTCCGGCGTCGGCAACCAAACCACAGTGGCGATCTGACTAGGCTCCGAGAGGTATCAGACGGATACATTTTACCCAACCCCGGCATGTCAGCAGGATTGGATTGGAATAAAGTCGTAGAGTTTTTAGAATCATCTAGTTTAGATGACGATAAGTTTAGGACCGGGACTGCAAGACTCGAGAACGCAGAAGAATTGGGGTCTATTTTGGATGACCTTTTCTCCACAAAGTCCAAATTGGATATGTTTTATGCCGCTCACGAACAGCGCTTCATTTACGGTGTGATAGACTCCCCTCCGGAAGTCTTGGACAATCCTCAAAACCAATACAGAAATAGATTCGTTGAACTGGAGCATCCTTCGGGCGGGCTAATCACCTTTCCTGGAGCTCCTTTTAAGATGAGTAAAACTCCATGGGATGGATTGAAACCTCCCCCCAGATTGGGAGAACATAATAAATCTGTGTTATCAGAACGACTAGGGTATACAGACGATACAGTAAAAGAACTAATATCGAGTGGAGTGATCTGATATGGCCTCTCCTTTAGAAGGTCTGCGAGTCGTGGAAATGGGTCAATTGATAGCTATACCTGCTGCAATGAAGATGATGGCAGATATGGGTGCTCAAGTGATACGCCTAGAATCTTGTCGCAGGCTAGAAAGCTACAGGACTGACTCCTTGTTTCAGAATGATGTGACGGGCGATTTTTGGAACAAGGGGGCTAATTTCTATGAACAAAATCGTAATAAACTAGGCATTACCCTTGACTTGAACCATCCAACCGGCCTCGCATTGCTAAGACAGCTAATAAGTGTAAGTGACATATTTGCGGAAAATTTTACACCTCGGGTAATAAAAAACTTTCAGTTGGAATACAGTGATCTCCAAAAATTGAACCCGGACATTATAATGGTGTCTTCCACTGGATACGGATTTGACGGTCCCTGGGCCAATTTTGGAGCCACCGGACCTGCGACTGAAGGAGCATCTGGCCTAGCCTACTCCACAGGTTACAAGAACGGCCCACCTGTAATGTCAGAAATACCGTATACAGACTATACCGGAGCCGAACACACGATATTTGCAATAATGGCGGCATTGATTCATAGGCAGACAACAGGTGATGGACAATTCATAGACGTATCTCAGACAGAGACATCTACAGCCACCATACCTGAATTCTTAATGGATTATTCCGCTAACAAGAGAGTTTCTCCGCGGAACGGCAACGAAGATCCCAGCATATCTCCACAGGGATGTTATCCCTGCATGGGTGATGATAGGTGGATAGTGATATCCATCACTAACGATGAAGAATGGGCCTCTCTATGCATTGAGCTAAATAATTCCGAGTTAACATCGGATACTCGATTTTCAACTAACGAAGGCCGAATGAAACATAAACAGGATATAGACGACCTAATAGGGCGAGAGACTCTCCAATGGGATAATCAAGAACTGATGAAGGTTCTCCAAACAGCAGGGGTTCCTGCGGGTGCAGTACTTGATGGGCAAGAACTCTTATTCAATGAACATCTTAAATCTCGTAATTTTTACGAGATAGTCCCTCATCATCCCACTACCGGTATGCCTCCATTACCCTACGCAGGGAGGCCCTGGCAATTCTCAACAACTCCCCAAGTAGAACCGAAAGCTGCGCCTATCATGGGTGAACACAATAAATCGATATTTATAGACTTATTAGGTTACGATGAATCAATCTTAGAAGAATGGGAATCAGAAGGCATAATTGGCTATGGACCGACCAGCCCGATAAGTGTCAGAAGGCCGTCTCTGGAAGAACAGGTCCGACAGGGACGACTACAGAGATTCGAACCGGATTTCCTAAGTCAGGTCTCCAAGTTTCACCAGGATAGACCATAGATCTTACCCATCCCAGAACCATTGATGTTTCCATCACTATTACCAATTAGAAATTATCAACGATTCTCGAAATCGCGTATTTTGTCCTCGTTCTGAAGGGTTATACCAATATCATCTAATCCTTCCAGCAAACAATCGCGTCTAAATTGATCTAGGTCGAAAGAAATGGAAATTTCTTCATCTTCGTCCCATATCCGTTGAGCCTGAAGATCTACATTGAGGGACATCCCTGGATTTTCTAAAGCCTTGTCCATTATTTGTCTGACCTGATCTTCAGGAAGGATAATCGGCAAGACACCATTTTGGAAACAGTTATTGTAGAAAATATCGGCGAAACTAGACGCTATAATGCAACGGAATCCATATTCCTGTAACGCCCATGGGGCATGCTCCCTAGAAGATCCACATCCGAAATTTCGGCCTGCTACTAAAACACTGGCTCCTTGATAACCTGGTTTATTCAAAATGAAATCAGTGTTCGGTGTGCCATCGCTATTAAATCTCCAACTCTCAAACAAGAACTCCCCGTAACCTGTCCGCTCAATCCGCTTGAGATGTATGGCTGGAATAACCTGGTCAGTATCAATGTTCACACGGTCCATAGGTGCAACAACACCATTAAGTTTTACAAACGGCTCCATATATAGTCTCCTACCAATTTCTAATATCTACGAAGTGACCTTCTATAGCGGCGGCGGCGGCCATTTCTGGGCTTACTAGGTGAGTTCTGCCCCCCTTACCCTGGCGGCCTTCGAAGTTACGGTTAGAGGTAGCGGCACACCTTTCTCCGGGTTGTAATATATCTGGGTTCATTCCCAAACACATTGAACAGCCAGCCACCCTCCAATCGAACCCTGCCTCCTTAAATATTTGATCTAATCCTTCTTCTTCAGCCTGTTTCTTGATCAAAGCAGAACCTGGAACAACCATAGGGTAGACATCTGGGTGCGCTTTATGACCTTTGATTACATTCGCAGCAGCTCTAAGATCATCCAACCGACTATTGGTACACGCCCCCAGAAAAACCCTATCTATCTTAATATCTTGGATCGGCATGTTAGGCTCTAACCCCATATACTGTAGAGCACGTTCTGCAGCTTCTCTTTCAGCAGGTTGATCCATTGTAGAAGGATCTGGAACATTGTCTGTAATTTTAGCAACCATCCCCGGGTTCGTTCCCCAAGTGACATACGGCTCTAAATCGCTGGCCTCGATAACCACAGTCTTGTCAAAAACAGCGCCATCCTCAGTAGGAAGCAGTTTCCATTTAGCAACAGCCTCATCAAATTCTGCACCTTTAGGCGCGAACTGACGGCCTTTGACATATTCAAAAGTTGTTTCATCTGGAGCAATCATACCCGCCCTAGCCCCAGCTTCAATACTCATGTTACAAACTGTCATGCGGCCGTCCATGGACAGAGATCTGATTGCTTCCCCTGTGTATTCAATAACATGACCTACTCCGCCGTGGACACCTATCTTGCCTATAATTGCTAAAATTATATCTTTGGCACTGACTCCAAAAGGTAAAGTTCCATTAACCCTGACCTCCATAGTCCTGGGTTTAAATTGCCGCAAAGTTTGGGTTGCTAATACGTGTTCAACTTCTGAAGTACCTATTCCAAGGGCAAAGCAACCTAAGGCTCCGTGAGTCGAGGTATGACTATCACCGCAAACGACTGTTTTCCCTGGTTGCGTATAACCTAAATCCGGACCAATTACGTGAACTATCCCTTGGTACGGACTAAATCTGTCATAGAGGGTTACACCGAAATCCGGTGCATTCACTTCCAAAGCATCCAGTTGTTGCTTTGAAATCTCATCAGTTACAGGGAGCGACAAATCCCAAGTCGGTGTGTTGTGATCTACCGTTGCTATAGTTAGGTCCGGTCGCCTTACCGGCCTCCCTGCCAGACGCAGCCCTTCAAATGCCTGGGGAGAGGTGACTTCGTGCACAAGATGGAGATCGATGTATATTACCGAAGACTGTCCTTCTGCTTCATGGACGAGGTGACTTTCCCAAATTTTTTCAAACATGGTCTTCGGTGCCATAACTATTATCTCCTTTTTCTATTGGATGAAATTACTTGGTCCAACAGTATCCTGTCGCTGAACCTGATTCAATGTCCAAGCTATTATAGCATTAGAAGACAGTGTCCCTTAACCTGGAATTATATAATATTGTAAATGTTAGGATACTGAAATACTTGAGTATTCAGATTTATATACGCTGATCCCATAGTTTCATGTCCCTAGCAGATGGTGACTATGATGCGACGTCATATATAGTGATAAACTTACCACTATTGGAATCGATCCTACTAATGAGGTCATTCTGTTTTCAAAGTATTAACCTATTCTGTAACAGCTTGCACTCGGAGAATAATCATGACAACCCTTGACAAAATCGTGCTTCCAAACAACGTAAGGCCCATCAATTACAACCTGAAACTACAACCTAATTTAACAGAGTTCACTTTTTCTGGGGAAGAAACCATTGAGATAGAAGTGTTAGAAACCACTTCTCAAATCCAACTCAATTCCATTGAAATCAATATACAAACAGCCAAATTAACGCAAAATGGCCAAACCTCTACCGCTTCAAACATCAGTTATGACACCGAAAATGAAACAGTAACCCTCCGGTTTGATTCAGCCATCGCCATTGGCAGATCTTCCTTAGAAATAATATTTACAGGTGATTTGAACGATAAGCTAAGGGGATTTTACAGAAGCCAATACTTGGACGAAAACGGAGATACCCGTTATTTGGCAACCACACAATTCGAAGCGACCGATGCCCGTAGGGCATTCCCTTGTTGGGACGAACCAGCGCACAAAGCTGTATTTGACGTGACACTTATAGTGCCGGAAAACATGGTCGCTCTATCCAATACCCCAATCAAAGACCATGCTAAACATGACCCGGGATTCAAGATAGTACATTTCGAACCGACCCCAATCATGTCCACTTATCTGCTCGCCTTTATCGTAGGCGACTTGACTCATATTGAACAAGAATCGGTTAACAACACTACTGTCTCAGTTTGGACAACATCTGGGAAAGAGGAACAAGGTCGGTTTGCTTTAGAGACCTCCGCCAAGCTTCTTACCTTTTTCAACGATTATTTCGGCATTCCTTATCCACTACCGAAGCTGGATCATATCGCAATCCCTGACTTTGCCGCAGGTGCTATGGAAAACTGGGGCTGCATTACCTATAGAGAAACCGCCCTACTGGTCGATCAATCAAATTCTTCGGCAGGGACCCGTCAGCGAGTAGCTGAAGTGGTAGCCCACGAAATGGCTCATATGTGGTTCGGAGATCTAGTCACCATGGAATGGTGGGATGATCTCTGGCTAAATGAAAGCTTCGCATCGTGGATGGGCACAAAAGCAGTAGATTGGGCATTCCCAGAATGGCAAATGTGGACACAATTTGTAAATATGGACACTAATCGAGCTTTGAGTTTAGACGGACTAAAGAATTCACATCCCATAGAGCAAGAGGTTAAGAATCCCGCCGAAGTCAGTCAACTCTTTGATGCCATTAGCTACAGTAAGGGAGCTTCTGTTATCCGGATGCTAGAACAATTCTTAACACCTGAAACTTTCAGGCAAGGATTGCAACAATACATATCCGAAAACCAGTATCAAAACGCAAGAACAGTAGACCTGTGGTCGGCATTAGAAAATGCGTCCAATCAACCTGTAACAAGCATCATGGAAACTTGGACCGGCCAAATGGGATATCCCGTATTGCAAGTTGATCGATTACCGGATACCCAGAATCAAACAATACGACTAAGCCAACAGAGATTTGTATATGACCAAGGCTCCGATGACGAACAAGATCAAATGTTATGGAAAGTTCCAGTAGGTATATCAGATAGCCAATCATCCCATGAAACTACTTTGGTGTTGAACGACAGTCAAACTGATGTTCCCTTCCCGACGTCTACAGACGCAACTTCATGGTTCAAAGTAAATCCCTCTCAAACAGGTTTCTTCCGTGTCAATTATTCGAATGAAGATTGGGATAGATTGATACCAGTTATCCGATCTAAAACCCTCGAGGCTACCGACCGGCTAGGCATTCAAAACGATGCCTACGCACTATCAAGAGCAGGATTATTACCGGTATCACGATTCTTATCTTTAGCTGAGGCATACAAAGATGAGGACGATGCTTCGGTATGGAGTGATCTAGCCAGTAACCTTCGGGATGTCGAGACACTAATAGCGGATCAGGCTTACCATAATAATTACAGGAAATTTGCCTTGGAAATATTTACATCCAAAGCATCTCTTATAGGCTGGGACCAAAAACAGGGAGAGGGTCATTTAGATGCTTTACTTAGAAGTACAGTTTTAAGTCAATCGGGTAATTACGGTGATGACCTGGTCTTAAGAGAGGCACAAAACCGTTTTGATAAATATATCGACGACCCGGGATCCCTCCATCCAGACCTTAGAGGACTTGTCTACAGTTTGTGTGCGCATAACGGGAATCGCAAAACCTACGACCAGCTATGGAATTTAGCAAAAAGAACCGATCTACAAGAAGAATATGTCAGATTATTGATAGGTCTGACTCGCTTCACCTCCCCCGAACTTCTGCAAGAAACATTAGATCGTTCTTTAACCGATGATGTTCGTTTACAAGATACAATTACCGTAGTAACAGCCGTCGCTGCAAATCTGCAAGGTCGGGATCTCGCGTGGAATTTCCTTAAAGATCAATGGAAAGAATTCGACAATCGTTACGGTGGAGGAGGGTTCGGGTTGATGCGTCTCGTATCGATTTGCGGGACATTCTCCACAATTGATAAGCTACAAGACGTCAAATACTTTTTCGAACAACACCCAACCCCTGCAGCGGAGCGCACAATACAACAATCATTAGAACGAATCAATTTGAACATTCGATGGTTGGAACGGAATAATACCGAATTAATCTCAATGTTTAATAGCTAACCCAGTACCGATTTTAAATCGAATCTATCGGCACAAAACCACCATTCAATCGTGGTTAAGAAAGGAATTTAATTCGTACGTTGGGTTTAATTAAGTCCGATGATACAATTGGATCCGAATTATCATCAGCAAATGGACAGATATGAACGAGAACAATCGAATAAGTGAACTGAAATCGTTACTCCAACCAGGCGGACGAATACTCGTAATGGATGGAGCAATGGGTACGGCAATACAAGGCAAGGATTTGGGACCAGTCGATTTCGGCGGTCCTGAATATGAAGGTTGCAACGAATATTTGATTATAACCAGGCCAGATGTCATATCCGATATACACCAGAGTTATCTGGACTCCGGAGCAGACATTATAGAAACCAACACATTCGGTGCCACTTCCGTAGTGCTGGCCGAATATGATTTATCCCATGAGGCCTCACGTATAAACATAGAGGCCGCTCTACTCGCCAGAAAGGTAGCAGACCAATCCAGTCAGCCAAATAAGCCCAGATTCGTCGCTGGCTCAATGGGGCCAACAACCAAAACCATCTCGGTCACAGGTGGTATAACTTTTGATGAACTCGCGACCGCCTACGAAGAACAAGCCTCCGGCTTGATTGAAGGCGGCGTAGATCTATTGCTA
>Ga0209034_10001595_pt1 | contig 10883 bp, 13 predicted proteins | sample MarorgKNORR_S2LV_2_FD_188219 | JGI IMG/M metagenome (GOLD analysis project Ga0209034, IMG submission 188219) | Marine microbial communities from the Southern Atlantic Ocean, analyzing organic carbon cycling - 250m_A/KNORR_S2/LV (SPAdes) (version 2) | ecosystem: Environmental > Aquatic > Marine...
GGAAGCACCTGAAGGTGTAAGCCTTGGACAGATTAGTAGTGCATTAGATGCAGCAGTCGCCGATGTTACATCTGCAATCTCAGGCAGTCAATCAGCAATTGAAGATGGAGTCGAAGAAACTGAAGACGACATCGAAAGTGCTATTGAAGGCATAGTCGAGAATGCAAATGCAGCAGCCGAAGGTTCTGCACAAGCCTCATCTACAGCTCTAATTGCAGCAGTTCTTGCAGCAATTGCAGTAATACTACAAGTAGTTGTAATCGTTAGAGGAAACGTCCTCAAAAACTAGATAAATGAAGCGCCTTTGGCGCTCCATTTCTTTTTTTTTATTTTTTTTTACTTAGTGTATACTATTTTAATTCTTATTTCCATGCTACTATTGTTCCAGCTAATGAACAAAATCTTGGATTTATAGCAGATAAAATAAATATGTATGGAAAAATTATTGAATCAAATATGGTCTGACTTTCTCTTCCTTTTAATCCAAATCCTCTCATCATGTATTTCTTTTCCATAAAATCGTTTTTAGTCCAGAGTGATTTATGCGCTAATGGTTCTATATCTGGATCATTACACAAACTCTTTTTATGAGAATGTAGTGTTGTCGGAGCTGTTACTATGTGGTGCTTTGATATTCTATCTAACTCATCCATTAAATGCCTGCCTTCTTCTTTATGTAAATGTGCTAATACTCCACTAGCTATTGCTATATCTACACTTTTATCATCATGCGGCAATTTCTCTTTTCCAATATCCAGATTTTCAATCTTTGTATATGCATTTCCAAGTGATTCTGCATAGTCTAATGCTGGTTGGTAACAATCATAGCCAAATATTTCCAAATCTTTCTGCGGATGGTCTAATTTTAATGCAAATCCCAACCTTCCAAATCCCATTCCAGCATCTACAATTGTACATGATTCTAGTTTACCAATCCATTCTGATAAATGATGATTTACATATCTATTCCAAGGCATATTACAAATTACTCCTTCAAAATAACTCTTAATTCCGGCATTGGTATTATATAATTTAATTTCTGATATTTATCTTCAACTTTTTTTATTATTTCATCCGAATAATTCCAAGCAAAAATCATCAAGTAATCTGGTATTTCTGTTTTTAATATGTCGGAAGAAGTTATTGGAATATGACTTCCAGGCGTAAATAATCCTTGTTTTAATGGCGAATCTTCAATAATTAATTCAATATTGCTATTATCTAAACCAATAGAATTAATCATTGTACTTGATTTAGCAGGCGCCCCATATCCAAAGACTCTTTTGTTGTCTCTTTTTAATTCAACGAACAATTCTCTAATCTCTTCTATATTGTTTTTTAATTTGTCGTTAAACATTTCTAAAGTCTTAAGATTATCTACTCCCTTCTGTTTTTCTTCATTTAATATCTTATTTACACTTTCATCATTCTCGTGCTGAAATTTACTATGAGAAATATATACACGAATTGATCCTCCATGTGTAGGAATTTTATCAACTTTGTATACTGTCATATCATGTCTTTTGAATAAATTAATTATTGAATGAACTGTATAATATAAAACATGTTCATGGTATATGTTATCAAAAGTCATCTCTTCAATCATATCTGCAAAATACTGTACTTCAACAATATACGATCCACTATCTGATAATAATAACTTCACATTTTCAATTATATTATGGTACTCATCTAAGTGTGCAAAAACATTTGATGCGACTATTATGTCAGCTTTTCCACTTTCTGTGATAATCTTATCAACAGTTTCTTTATTAAAATACGAACAAATTGTTTTGAATCCTTCTTTATTTGCTTGATCGGCTAAGTTAACTGCAGGTTCTACTCCTATTGCATTGCATCCGACTTCTAATAATGGCTTTAATAAAACTCCATCATTTGAACCAATATCTACTACTAACTTTGGATTAAATTCGGATTTTAATTTATTTGCAAGATCTGTAAAATGATTTCTTAACCCGCCTGAAATCGAAGACGCATACGCATAATCTAGAAATAACTCATCTCTTGGTATATAGCTATCTTCAGTTAATTGTACAAGTAAACAATTCTTACAACACGTTACATCCAACGAGTAAAGACGTTCTCTGTTAAAATCAGATTCTTTTAGAAATGCATTTGCTGGCGGTTGTTTTTTTAACGATATAAAATCCAAAAAATCTTCTTTACCACAAGATCTACATATCAATTTTCAGGCACCCTGATTATAGGTTCTTTGTCTTTTATAATTACTATATCTGATCCATTTGTTACCTGTAATTCATCTAATAATATACTTGATATTATTTCTGAAATTCTATCCGTAGTTTGCTGATTACTTGAATCATCTTTACCAAATACCATTGCTCGCATTCCCGTATTCACTCCTGCCGGTGAAATCGAAATACATTTGATATTAGTGTCTTGAACCTCTTTAGCAACTGATTGAGTAAATCCTCTAACTGCAAATTTCGCTGCCGTATAAGCAGATAATTTTGGTACAGCGCGCCTTCCTGCTCTTGAGGATACATTTATTATCGTTCCTAAATTATTTTTTTTCATTATTGGAATTATATGTTTAGTCATGTTAAACGTTGGCATTAAATTATCTCTTACAACTGAATCTAATATAGTTGAATCAATCTCTTCTACTAATGCTAAATTATGAGCCACTCCTGCATTATTTATCAAAATATCTATTGAATTTTCTTTCTCCATAATTCCATCCACATATTTTTTCACATTATTCTCATTTGCTAAATCTAACAATTCAAAATTACATTTTTGTTCATCTTCTTTTGTTAATTCTCTTTTATTTCTTGACGTTGCATATACAATAGCTCCTTCGTTTATAAAATATTTTAAAAGAGAATGCCCTATTCCACTAGAAGCTCCCGTTAAAACTATTCTCTTATTCTCAAATTCTTTCATATTATTTCATAAGGTATTGTGTCTTTGTCATATTTTCCTTTAAGTCGCTTTTGTGTAGTCATTGCTAAAAATACTGAACTCTCTAAAAATTTCATTGCATGTGGAACTCCTGGTGCACTGTATACCATTTCTCCTGTTTTTACAATTGCTTTTTCTATTTTCCCATTTTTCCTTTCTTCATAATATTCCATTTTTCCTTTAATGATATATGACCAATGAGAATCTCTTTTATGATAATGATTAGCTCTTATTGCTCCTTTCTTTGAAGTTATGATTACTATGCTAGTTACAGGACTTTCTAAAATATTTGTAATTTTCCCCCGTTTATCTATAAATGATGCTTTAATTTTAATTACCTTGATTGCCATTATATTTTCCTCATCCATTCTATTGTTTTTTCTATACCTTCTTCAAATGATATTTCTGGCGTATATCCAAAATCTCTTTTTGCCTTATCTATAGATAATGATAATTTCATACCTTTTTCTCCAGATCTCCACGGTAAATTCCTTATTTCTGACTTGCTATTTGTTTGTTTTATAATTAAATCTGCTATATCCTTTATTGAATAATCTTTTCCATACGCTATGTTGTAAACTCCACTAATATCTGATTCAGACATTGATACAATTGCATCAACTAGATTTTGAACATAGTTAAAATCAGTTGATTGACTTCCATCTCCTTCTATGGTAATTGAATCCCCTTTTAATGCCTGTTGAATAAATATTGGAATTACTTGTTGTAGTCTTGAATTTGGACCAAATAATGCACTACTTCTAATTACTGTTATTGGCAATCCAAATGATTCCAAATAACTTTGACACATTAAATCTGCAGCCGCTTTTCCTGCACCATATGGATCTGTAGGTTTTAATAACTCTTCTTCTGTTATCAATGAATTCTTCGATTTTCCATAAACATTTTTACTACTCATGAAAATCAATTGTGTATTATTTTTCGCACGAATTAGTTCTAAAACATTGATTAAACCTGCGGTATTGGTATGAAATGAATATTTCGGCGATGAAAGCACTAAAGGCACATCGGCCTGCGCAGCTAAAAATATTATAGAATCGATTTCCTCAATATCTTTCTCATTTAGATCTTCTGCACTTTTCCAGATATAATTAATTAATTCCATTTTATCTTTAATTCTGTTAGCATATTGTGGTCCAATAATATCTGACACTGAAACTTGAGCATTTTTATTTAATAATTCGTTAGTTACATGCGAACCTAGGAAACCCGAACCTCCTACGATTAGATAGTTTTTCATGAATAACTTGAAATTCCAATACATTATATATGAATCTTCATAATTCTTTTTATATGAAAATCATCGGCTGCATGCAAGTTGGCGGAGATTGTTCTTGGATACTGAATTCTAGTCTGACAAATATGTCGAAAATAGTGGATGAAATTGTGCTTGTCGGTGGTGACGTTTCTGATAAAAGTAAACAAATTATAAATCAATGTAATAATGTCGTCGATACTGATTTCTATTCTAATAATCGTTCTAGAATAGAATGGAATGATATGAATTCTTTATTACAAATGGCTAAAAAACATAAAGCTGATTGGATTCTTTTCATGGATGCAGACGAAACTCTTGAACCAAAATTTCAACAAACTATTCGTGAATATGTCGAAAACCCTGATATTGGTCTTTATAAATTCCTACGTTATTGGCTTTGGAGCACTCCTGAACAATATCGAGTTGATCGACCTGAAAAGTTTTCAACTTTTGCCTATAACAGTTACCTGGTGCGTTTAGTTCCTTCTTTGTATTTTCCTAATCCTGCTGGCCCTTTATGGAAAAGACTCTTTAAACATGTACTTGGTAGTGAAAAATTGAGGCCATATTTCGGCCGTGAACCTATAAGTGGGACAGTTGGAAAACAAATTGAAACTGACATTGTTTTACTCCACCATGCTGCATTAAATCGTGAACAATTTATAAAAAATCAAATGTGGTATTCTATGTTGCTCTCAAAGCGACAACCCTTGGATTCTGAAAAAGATATAGTCAATCAATTTTACAGTATTCTAGATGAATCAACTCTTGAACTAAAACCAATAAATAAAGACTGGTTATAAAATTCTTTATTCATACTTTAATTCTTTGCCATATTTATCTAATATTCCGTCAATTTCCAGAATATCTTTATAATATATCTTTGACTTAAATCCGCACGATCCACAAATTACCCTTATAAAACTAAACTTTGGATCCATTGTGACCCTTAACGAACCTATTTCTTCTCCTGCCGTTTCACCTTTTGAATCACAAGCTGGACATTTCGATCCTTTTACTGTTCTTATGATTCTAAATTTAGGTTTTTCGCTCAATAAATAATTCACGTTCGAATGAGTCTATTGTAAGTTTTGAAGATATTCCTCCACGAGGATTAAATTTCATTTCAATTACCAATCTTTTTGGCTTGTATACTTGTATTAAATCATCATAAATTGCGTTGATTATTCTTTCATAAGACGCAAGCTTATTTCTATACTGGTGCAAATATAATTTGAATGATTTTAATTCTATAACTGATTTACCCGGAATCATACTGATATTTATCGACGCAAAATCTGGTTGATTTTTTGCACCATAAAATGTAAACTCTGGAGTATCAATCTCAATCTCGTACGGCTCTGCCGATGGATTTGTTATCTTTTTTAGCATTCGTCTATTTACTTTCAATACTGTCATATGTTACTATATTATGACTATTTCCATCTTAATTAGATTATCCCAAGCCTATTGCATGATATTCTACTTTACTGAATTTCTTCTTCGAAAAGATTCTTCTACCGTCAATTATAAGCTGTCTTTTCATCAATCTGATAAAATCTTTAGGTTCAAGTTTCTTGAATTCCTTCCATTCCGTTACAATTATACAGCATTCCGAACCCTTTATGCACGATTCTGAATTCGAAGAGTATGATATAGACTTTCCAAAAATATCCCTTACATTATCGTTTGCTATTGGATCATAGACTCTTACTGTTGCTTTCTTATCTAATAACTTCCTGATAATCTTCAACGATATAGCATCGCGTATATCGTCCGTTTCAGGTTTAAATGAAAGGCCTAAAATTGCTATTTTCTTTCCTTGTAATGAGCCTAATTCTTTCTTCAGTATATCGAATACACTCATAAATTGTGTATCATTTATCGTTAATACTGATTGTAGAATATCAGAATTAATATTCTGTTCTTTGCTAAAAGCAATAAGTGCTCTGACATCTTTTGGAAAACAAGACCCACCAAATCCTAAACCTGCATTTAAGAATGATTCTGAAATTCGTTTATCCATTCCAATTGCATTTTTAATTTCTTCTACATCACCATCTGGAATTTGTTCAGCTATTCTTGCAATATAATTCATAAAACTTATTTTCGTTGCTAATAGTGAATTGTTCGCATACTTAATTAATTCTGCATTACTTGGTGTTGTATACACTATTGGAAGATTTTTTCTATAAATCTTTTTGAATAAACTAAACATTATCTTCTTGTCCTTTTCTGAATTGATTCCCAATACAATTTTATCTGGTCTTAATGAATCATTTATTGCATTCCCTTCTTGTAAAAATTCTGGATTAACTACTACTCCAAAATCTATTGAATTCTTTCTTCCAGAGTATTTCTCTAAATTCTTTATAATTTTTAATGCTGTTCCTGGAACTACTGTACTCTTTATTACTATTACAAAATATTCTTGAATATTCTTAATGGCAATAGCTATGTCTTTTGATGCCTGCTTTATGTATTTTAGATCTACTGACCCATCTTTCCTACTCGGCGTTCCTACTGTAAGAAATATTATCTTTGCTTTTGTTACATCCTTTATTTCCCTACTAAGCGATAATTTCTTCTTTTTTATTGACTTCTCAAGTAATTCATTGATATTTTTCTCATGAATAGGTGAATTTGACTTCTTTATCATATTGAGTTTCTTAGTATCAATATCTATACCTAATACGTTTATTCCTCTATCTGCAAAACAAACTGCGGAAGAAAGGCCTACATACCCTAGACCTACAAACGCAACGTCATATTCCATACATATTCTGATGATACATTGAAATAAATGGATTATGAGAATATTATAGGGGTTAATAATGTTAAAGAAAGTAGTTATTCCTGTAGCAGGTCGTGGAACTAGATTACTGCCTACTACCAAAGTTCAGCCGAAAGAAATGCTTCCTGTTTTCTCTTCATCTAAAGGGGACATCTTACTCAAACCCATGGTTCAGCTTATCTTTGAACAATTATTTGATTTTGGCGTTCGTGATTTCTGTTTTATTGTAGGCAAAGAAAAACGCGCAATTAAAGATCATTTCTCTCTCAATTATCCTTCTCTTGACGATCTATCAAATAAAAAAAATAAAATCTCATTTCAAGACATGAAATCTTTCTATAAACGAATAGAAAAATCAAATATTACATGGATAAACCAAAGCAATCAACTAGGCTATGGCCATGCTGTTTCATTAGCTTCCTCTTTTGTCGGTAAAGATGATTTCATTTTACACGCAGGCGATACTCTCATCGTCCAACCAAATAATCGCCATCTTATTGATTTGGATAAATTATCTAAACGCGCTGATTGCGTCGTTGCACTGGAAAAAATTTCTGAACCTAGTGCATATGGAGTTGTTGTTGGTAAACGTACAAGTAAATATTCCCTTCCTTCAAATGATAAAGTCTACAAGATTACTCAAGCTGTTGAAAAACCATCAAAAAAGATTTCCAATCTTGCTATCATGGCATTGAATAAATTTACCCCTGACGTTATGAAAATACTAAAGAAAATCCCTACTGGCTACGGAGGCGAAATACAAATTACTGACGCAATACAACATATGGTTGATTCACAAATGAATGTTTTAGGATATGAATACCATCATTCTTGCACTCGCTTAGATATTGGCACTCCTGATACATATTGGCATGCTCAGCAACATTCCAAAAAACTCGCTTCTAAAGGTTGGATGTAATGAATACTATTATTGATTCTGACATAGAATCTCTTCTATCTGACAATAAAAAATTCCGTATTTCGGGAAAACAATTCTTGGTAACTGGAGGCGCAGGATTCCTAGGAAGCTGGCTATGTGATATTCTAGTAGCTAAGAACGCCAAAGTATATTGTATTGATAATCTATCTTCTGGACGTGCTGCAAATATCAAACATCTTTTACCAAACAAGTCTTTTGTATTTAAAAAACACGACATCACAAAAACCCCTATTAATTTAAAACCTGATTATATCTTTCATCTAGCAAGTAGACCTTCTCCTGATGATTATCTTAACAATGAAATTCAAACTATTGATACAAATACTGAAGGAACTAGGAAAATTCTTGAATTAACTAGAAAAACTGGCGCAAAACTTTTGTTCACATCTACTTCAGAAGTTTATGGCGAAGCAACTGTTTTTCCAACTCCTGAAACTTATTACGGTAACGTCAACCCGTCTGGACCTAGAGCGTGTTATGACGAAAGTAAACGATTGTGTGAATCTTTATGTATGGCATATTACAGGACCTACGGTATTAACTTGCGAATAGTTAGATTGTTTAATACATATGGTCCTAGACTTCGCGGTGATGGAACTTATGGTAGAGCTCTTTCTCGATTCATTTGGCAATCTATCAACAACAAAAATATTACAATTTGGGGTAATGGAAAACAAACTAGATCTTTTTGTTATATTACTGATATGATTAATGGCTTGATGTCCTCTTTACTCGTTAACAAAACTAATGGCGAAACCTTTAACCTTGGAAATCCAAAAGAAACACGAATTATCGATTTAGCGAATACGATCGTTGACATCACGAACAGTAAATCCGAATTCAAATACCTGCCCATGCCTGATAACGACCCTAGACGCCGTCTCCCAAAAATCAATAAAGCAAAGCAACTAATTGGCTTCAAACCTCGCGTTAAACTTGATAAAGGCCTTGCTAAAACTATAAACTGGCAACTCAATCCCAGCTAATTCTATAAAATCTTGATTAATTCATCCTTGAGTTGTAGATTGTCTTTTACCCAATTCATCTTATTATCTCCTTCCTGATTCCCCCGTCTGATAATTATTGATTTACAACCTGCCTTTTCAGCTGAATCAAAATCATTAATTCTGTCACCGATTACCAAAGTCTTATCTGCAGTACTATCTAATTTTTTCATTGTATTGATTATTTGTTCATACCTGTCTGTACAATCGTCTCGCGTAAATATGTTCAAAAATAAATCCTTGATTCCCATTATGTCCAAAATTTGATTTGCTGCACGTTCACATTGTAGTGTAACTAAAGCGATTTTCTTATTCTTTGAATGAATTTCTTTTATTACTTCAATCGCACCTTCGTGAATTCCTAAACCATTTATTGCATTGCATTCTTCTTTACAAATAAGCTCGAATGCATCTCTTTTTACTTTATTGTTGTCTTGCGTTTTTTCTAATATCATTGGAATAAGAAATGATTCTCCTTGTATGTTGAAATTATCCCTTAATTCATTTCTTAGAAAATCGTATCTTACTGGTAATTTAATTAATGTTCCATCTAAATCAAAAATAACTAATTCAATCAAAGTATCCTTACCTTATATCCGTCTTCTTTCCAAATCCATGTTCCTGTATCTATATGTCGAATCAAGTATAGATTATCTGGATAGATGTCCGTTCCAAGATCTTCAGGCTCTACATCATTCATTCCTATAGCACAATAATAATCCGCTAAATTCTTCTTTTCATCTAATCCAAGTTTATTTGCAACTATTCCCCACAACGCAGTAGTAGTGTGGAACTTTCCCGAATCTATCTCAGTTACAATTGGCTTGTCTTCCTTATTTCCCTTCAAATCCACTGCATAACTTCCATTTGGATTAGAATCTGAAGCCAGAATTGCTTTCTTCGCAATTTCATTGACCTTTTCATCGATAATGATTCTCGATACTGTTGGCGTACCAGTAATTCCTGACGGAGATATATGTTTGAATGGGTATTCTAACCTTTCTCTTGTAAATGACGCAATCATCTTTCCATTATACCAAAGACTATCGCATGCAATGTTCTTACCTGGAAGATATTCTTGAATCATAAAATCTGAATACTCTGCAGTTCCTCTATTTACCCATATTCTAATCCAATCTTCTATTTGTTCTTCGGTTTCACATAATAGACTCAGTTTTCCTCCTGCACCGCTTTTCATTCGTACCCAAACCCTTTCGCCATTGAATTTTCCCATTGCTGATTTAATTTCGTTTAACGAACTAATTTTTTCAGTCTTTGCTACAGGGATTTGATTTTTCTCTAATATCTCCTGTGTTTCTAATTTATCTCTTATAATTACTTCATATCTTGGCAAGTATGTCTCAGTGTTTATGCTGTCTATTTCCTTTGCAATTACACTGGCTTCTGAATGTGGACTGGGGTGTAAGAAATCTATTTTATCTTTATCTATGATCTCTTTGATCTTCTCTAAAAATTTAGGATCTGTATGCCTTGGAGTCGTATATTTAATATCTAGGTCTGGCAATTCCAAATAATATTTATTAAACTCTGTTCCTGAAATTGAGTATTCTCTTTTAGCAATTCTCAATGCATTGACAAAATTTACTCCACCTATTCCTCCCGAGCCTGTTACTAGTACATTTTTAGACATAGAATAACTCACAATCTCCTTCTATCTCAATCATATAATATATCTCTCCATCTGCTTCTGATTTATGAATTATCCTTCCTTTACCCTTAATGGAAACTTCCTTTGTCGGATCAAAATTCTTCATTTCTATACATGTACCCTTAACAACATTCTTGATTGTACATTTCCACCCTTTTTCACTATCATTCATGATTGATATAACTACGTCACTTCTTGCATTCCACCACTTCGCTATTCCAATTCCAGATGATACAAAACACTCTTCCTTC
>Ga0209034_10001596_pt1 | contig 10883 bp, 10 predicted proteins | sample MarorgKNORR_S2LV_2_FD_188219 | JGI IMG/M metagenome (GOLD analysis project Ga0209034, IMG submission 188219) | Marine microbial communities from the Southern Atlantic Ocean, analyzing organic carbon cycling - 250m_A/KNORR_S2/LV (SPAdes) (version 2) | ecosystem: Environmental > Aquatic > Marine...
AGCGCCGTGCCCATTGCCGACCCACGGCAGCGCACCCAGCGTGCGCTGCTGACCGGCGAGATCCCCAGTCCGGTGTGGCCCGCCGGTGAGGGCCCCGAGGTGGTCACCCACGTTGAGGTCGAGCCCGGGCACTTCGTTGCTCAGGAATAGGTCACTCAGGAACAGGTTGCCGAGGGGCGACCCCTCCCCAAAACTCTGAGGTCAACAGTGCCGCTGGTCGCCGGGCACCCCAGGGGCGGGACGGTGCAGCACCCCTGACTTGTAGGTGAGGATTGCCCAGCCGTCGTCGTCCGGGTCGACCCTGCCAATGGAGTCAACCAGCCAGGAATGGGTGTCGGCGTCGGGTCCCGGAAAAACCAACGTCGCCGGTTCTCCCTCGGTAAGGGACAGGTTCCGGAGTGTGCCAGCGCCGGGAGCGCAGTGGAAGGCGGCACCGTCGACGTCCCAGAGGATCGCCACGTGGACCACCTTGGACGTACCGTCGGGTGACGCGGTGACGAGGAACGGCGAACTGCCGTACTCGGCGAGGCGCGCGACAACGTCGGTGGCGGACACGGGAATGCTCATGACCGCAGCCTAGGCAAGCGGTCTCCATCTGTCGGCCCCTCCCCCTAGCCCACCGACCGGTTAACGTCGGTTAGCGCATTCACCCGATATTCCTATAGTTTTACCAGTATGAGCAAGTTCAAAATGGGTGAAGCAGCGCAACTGCTGGGTATCAGCACGGACACGATCCGACGGTGGGCCGATGCCGGTCGGCTGGCCACTGAGCGCACGGAAGGTGGACACCGCACGGTGGCCGGCACCGAGTTGGCCCGACTGGCCCAGGAGATTGCCGCCGATGCCGTGACACCGGACGACGGTGACACGGGCGCCGCCCTGTCGGCCCGGAACCGGTTCACCGGCCTGGTCACCCGGGTGTTACGCGATGGGGTAATGGCCCAGGTGGAGATCCAGGCGGGCCCCCACAGGGTGGTGTCGCTGCTCTCGGCCGAGGCCGTCGACGACCTGGGCCTGGAGCCAGGGGTGCTGGCAGTGGCCGCGGTGAAGGCCACCAACGTGGTCGTCGAACGTCCCCGCTGAGTCACCCGCCCGACCAGACCAACACCCATGCGACCCGGGACCTTCGTTCTCCTGGTGGCTGTCACGGTCGGCCTGGTCATATGGCTGACCACGATCGCTCCCGACGACAATTCCCGCCCGTTGCGGATTCTGGTTGCGTCGTCCCTCTCCGAAGTGGCCTCCGATCTGATAGACGCCTGGACCGAGACGCTGTCGTCCGAACAAACCGTCTCCGTGGAGTTGATAGCCGGTGGGTCCAACCACCTAGTCGCCCAACTACGCGACGGTGCCCCGGCTGACGCCTTCCTGACCGCCGATCCGGACCTGTTCGACGACCTGGCCGCAGCAGGCGTGGCCCTGGGGCGACAGGAGACCGGCTTGGGCCACAACCATCTGGTGGTGGCCCAACCGGCCCACGGCCCGACACGGTCCCCAATCGACCTCCGTGATCCGTCGCTGGTGCTGGTGGCCTGTGCCCCGGAGGTTCCCTGCGGAGGCACCACTGTGGCTCGCTTCGGTGACCTACCCGTGGACTCGTTCGAAGCCAGCGCACGGGCCGTAGTGACTCGCCTCGCCCTCGATGAAGCCGATCTGGGAGTCGCCTACGCCACCGACGTGAGCAGCCATCCCGGCCTAGTCCCAGCGTGGCCTCAGGAACCGATCTGTCCGTGCGTGTCTTACGCCGCGGTAGCCCTATCGACGGCCGGTACACCCTTCGTGGCCTTCCTTGCCGACGACCGCGCCCAATCAATCCTGACCATCCACGGCTTTCCGGTGGAGCCTCCCCAATGACGGGCACCGGTCTCCGGGGCGCCCCCCGATCGGTGGTTGCAGTCGCAGCAGCGGCCGTACTGCTGCTGGCTCTGCCGGTGCTCGCTCTGGTGCAGCGCGCCCCCTGGTCCGGGCTGTCCAGCCTGCTCACCCGTCGCGAGGTGGTCGATGCTCTAGGTGTTTCCCTGGTGGTCAGCCTGTTGGCCGCCGGGATCGTGCTGGTCCTGGGCACACCGCTGGCCTGGGTGCTGGCTCGCGTCGACCTGCCGCTGCGACGTCTCGTCCGGGCCCTTGTCCTGCTGCCAATGGTGCTACCGCCGGTAGTCGGCGGCACAGCGCTGCTGTTCGCCCTGGGCCGCCGCGGCCTGTTCGGTCAGTGGCTGGACCGGTGGTTCGACCTGACGCTGCCGTTCACCACCGCGGGAGCCGTAGTGGCGGCCACCTTCGTGGCTCTCCCCTTCTATGTAGTGACCGTGGAAGGGGCGCTGCGTACCAGCGGCGAGGACCTCGAACAGGTGGCGTCTACTTTGGGGGCCGGACCGGTCGCCGTGCTGCGCCGGATCACACTTCCCCGCTTGCTGCCGGCCATAGGCGCCGGCTTGGCCCTGGCGTGGGCCCGGGCCCTCGGCGAGTTCGGGGCCACCATTACATTCGCCGGGAACCTCCCGGGCCGGACCCGTACCCTGCCGCTAGCCACCTTCCAGGCCCTGGAGTCCGACCCGGAGGCGGCCATCGCCCTCAGCCTCGTCCTGCTGGCCGTGTCCCTGGCCGTCCTCATCCCTACCCGCGACCGCTGGCTACCCACGCGATGAGCAGTCCCCGCTCTGGCCCGCCCTCCGGCCACACCGGAACAATGGCCCTCTCGGTCGACGGACACGTCGTAGTGGGCGACCTTCGCCTCGAGGCGTCCCTCGAGCTCACCCCCGGCGAACTAGTGGCCGTGGTCGGCCCTAACGGTGCTGGCAAGAGCACCCTCCTTCGGCTGGTGGCCGGACTGGTCCGACTCAATGCCGGGACCCTGACCCTTGGGGGGCACACTGTCGACGACGGCTCCGACCGTGGGCTCGTCCCACCACACCTCCGTCGCGTCGGATGGGTACCCCAGGACCGCCTGCTGTTTGATCACCTCACCGTGGCCGCCAACGTGGGGTTCAGCCCCCGAACCACCGACGAACGCGTGACCGCCCTACTAGACGCCCTAGACCTGACGGCACTGGCCAACCGCCACCCCGGCGAGTGTTCTGGCGGGCAGGCTCAACGGGTGGCCGTGGCCCGAGCATTGGCCGCCGAGCCTGACGTCCTACTTCTGGACGAGCCATCCACCGCATTAGACGCTGGATCCCGACAGCGCATTCACGCCCTGCTGGACGATCGTGACCCCGGTGGCCGGCGGCGACCGGCCATCCTGCTGGTCACCCACGATCCCGCTGAAGCAACCGGCCTAGCCGACCGGGTAGTGGAGTTGTCCGACGGTCGGATCGCCGGCGGACTACGGCCCTAGTGTCCGGACCGTGACCGCGACATCCGACCAAGCACCGGAAGGTGCACTCGATCGGTTCCGCATGGATGGACGGGTCGTGGTCATCACCGGAGCAAGTTCCGGCCTCGGCGAACGGTTCGCCCGGGTCCTGTCCGGCGTGGGCGCCCGCCTCGTGCTCACCGCCCGACGCACTGACCGGATCGAGGCCTTGGCCGATGAACTACCCGACGCGCTGGCCGTCAGCGTCGACGTGGCCGACGACGACGGGCCCCAAAACCTGGTCGACGCCACCGTCGACCACTTCGGCCGGATCGACGTACTGGTCAACAATGCCGGGATCTCCAGGGTCATCCCCGCCGTGGACGATGACCTCGACGACTTCCGCCACGAACTAGCCGTCGATCTGGTGGCACCCTACGAATTGGCCCGCCGGGCCGCCCGGTGGTGGATCGACAACGACCACCCCGGCGTAGTGGTCAACTTGGGCTCCGTACTGGGGGCCGGCTCCGGCGGGCGGCTACGGGCCCCGGGCTACACGGCAGCCAAGGGTGGCCTGCACAACCTGACCCGAGAACTAGCTGTCCAATGGGCACGACGGGACATCCGGGTCAACGCCCTGGCCCCGGGTTGGTTCGAGACCGAGATGAACTCCGACACCATGTTCCACACCGACGCCGGCCGGAGCTACGTCGAGTCGGGGACACCGATGGGACGCGGTGGCATGCCCCACGAACTGGACGGCGCCCTGCTGCTACTGGCATCGGACGCTGGTTCCTATCTGACCGGCCATGTCCTATACGTCGACGGCGGCTGGACCGCGACCTGATACTCGCCGCCTCCTTAAGGGACGGGTGAAAGACTCTGGCGATGAGTCGGCGGCACGTGGTGGGGCTCCTGACTGTTCTGCTCACATCAAGTTGCTCTGTCGGAGAGGACACGACCGAGCAACACCCGGAGGTGGCGAGAGCACCGGTCACGACCGCGGCACCGGCCACAACCGCGGCACCGGCCACAACCGCGGCACCGGCCACAACCGCGGCACCGGCCACAGTTCCAGTTGTGTCGGCGTTGACGAGTGCTCCTCCACCCAAGACCACGCCGGCACCGGTCCCAACGACCAACACGGACCCCTTGACGGCGGAGTCATCGATCCCAGAGTCACCTGTACTCCTCCGCACGCCCACAATCGTGGATCCTCTCCGTGTAATGGTGGTCGGTGACAGCGTCACCTATGAGGTCGAGCCGGGCCTTACAGCGGCACTCCAATACACGGGCTTGGTGGTCTCTGCCGGCCGGACTCAGGTCGGGTTCGGCCTTAGCCGGTGGCCTGTCTACGCCTGGTGGGAGGTCTGGCCTCCATTCCTCACCGAGATCCAACCCGAGGTGGTAGTGGTCCAGACTGGCACCTGGGACGTCAACGACGTCTGGGACGGAGACGACCGCATCCCCGCACCTGAAGACCCGGACTGGGAAGCATCGTTCGCCTTTCTCGTCCGGATGGCGGTCGACGTGCTCAGCGACGATGGCGCACACGTCTACTGGCTAACCATGCTCCCGATGCCATTCTCTGAGCGGCCCGAGCGATTGAACCGATTGCTACGAGATATAGCTACGACCGATGACCGGATGACCGTGGTCGACCTGACCCCCGACTTCACCGACGTCGAGGGGCGTTACCTCAGCCACGTTGATCGACATGGCGTCGGGTGGCCGATCAGGAAGGTTGACGGAGTCCACCTGTGCCGGGAGGGCGCCGAATTGGTCGGCAGTATCGTCGCCATGGCGATCCTCTCCGATGCAGGGCTGTCGCCCATGTCGGGTTGGGAGGACGGGACATGGCGATCCGACGCCCGTTATGACGTGGATCCGTGTGACGACCCTGCCCCAGTCGGTGATCCATCCTGAACAGAGGCGTTTGCTCAAGTCCCTAGGGTTGTCAGCCTCAAGTGGAATGGGCACCCGCCTCGATGGACCATCAAGCCACCTGACCAGTAAGGCCTAGGGCCTCCCGCAGGAAGGCCAACTGGAGCAGGAGTAGGTTCTCGGCCACCTCGACTTGGGGCGTCATGTGGGTCACCCCGGACATAGGCAGCACCTGATGGGGCCGACCGGCCTCCAACATGACCCGCGAGAGGGCCAGGGTGTGGGCGACCACCACGTTGTCGTCGGCCAAGCCATGCACCAGCAGGAGCGGCCGATCAGGGTGCCCGGTCAGCCACCGATCAGGGTCGCACAGCCCGCTCCGGAGGTAGTTTTCCGGCTCTGAGGCAGGGTGTCCCAGGTAGCGCTCCGTGTAGTAGGTGTCGTAAAGCATCCAATCGGTCACCGGGGCGCCGGCAACCGCGGCGTGGAACATATCGGGCCGGCGTAGCACGGCCAGAGCGGAAAGAAAGCCACCGAAAGACCAGCCTCGTATCGCCACCCGGGACAGGTCGAGGCGCTCGTCGGTAGCCGCCAGGGCGGTCAGGGCATCCACCTGGTCGTCCAGCACAGGACCGGCCAGATCGCCCCGGACCGCCCGGTCCCATACCGGGCCGCGGCCCGGTGTCCCTCGGCCGTCAGCCACCACAACGGCGAAGCCCCGGTCAGCAAACCACTGTGAGGTGAGGAACTGGCCACGGTTCCGCTGGACCCGCTGGCTCTGAGGTCCGCCGTAGGGGTCCATCAGTACTGGGAGCGGTGACCCGTCGTGGTCGGTGGGTAATACCAAGGCCGAGCGGAGTTGGCGCTCACCCACCACGTGGAAGGTCGGCCGGGGCCGGACCGATGGGTCCTCGGTGTAGTCGGCCAGTACCTGGCCCCCTGGGAGGACGGTGATTGACGAACCGCTGAGGTCGGTTACCGACACCACGGTGACGCCACCACCGACCACTGCCGAGCGCACACCTCCCCCGCCCGACACCAGTTCCCAGAAACCCGCCTTCTTGGAGCCCACCCCGTCGATGGAGATCCGCCCGATGTCGATGTCCACCGGATCGGTCCACGCCTGCACCACCGCTGAGTAACCGTCACCATTGGGCTCCACCCCCAGAATCGATCGCACCTGCAGACCGTCCGGAGACAGCGGCACTCCATCGCAGAGCAGGCGGTACGTCCCGTCTCGGGGCTCTACCGTGAGGAGGCTCCCACCAATCTGCCGGGGCGAGCCACCGACTAGATCCACCCAATGCTCATCGGTCACCCGGTGGCGTTCGACAACCCCTCCCGTAGAAGGGTCCACCTCCAGGATGGCCAACGTGCGGTGGTCCCGCGTCTGGACCACCAGCATCGGCCAGCCGTCGGCTGGCCATTGCACGTCGGCAAGGTATTCGTACGTGCCGCCGTCGGACCAGTCCACTGCGACGGCCAGCGCGTCCGGATCATCGACCCACGGGTCCATGAGCGCCAGACCCACGGTGGCATTGGTCGTACCCACCACCGGGTAGCGGATCGAGCGAGGCGGCACCCCGGGATTAACCGGCGAGGAGATCCACCACTCGGCGACCGGCGCGGTGTCCACCCGGCACACCAGCATCCGCCGGCCGTCCGGTGCCCACCAATGCCCACGGTTGCGGCCCATCTCCTCGGCGGCCAGGAAGTCCGCAGACCCCCACGAGACCGTAGGAACGGTCCCACCGATGACTCGTCGATCTCCTCCCGCTCCGGTCAGCCGAAGGCTCAAACCGGACACGTAGGCCACCTCGGTCCCATCGGGACTCAGACGCGGGTCAAAGGCATCACCGCTGGACGGGACCTCAACGACTCGGTCTGAGCCGTCGGACCCCGCCACCTCCACGAGGTGGACCCGGCCGTCCAGCGCGAAGCACACCCGGGACAGGTCGGACAAGGCGTCGTAGGCGACAATCCCCGCGCCGGACTCCCGGACCCGTTCCCGTCGAGCCAACTCGGCGGCCGGAACGACCTGCTGTGACCCGTCGGAGTCGACACCGACAAGCAGTGCCTCCGGATCGGCGACCAGTCGCTCAAGGCCAGTCTCAGTATCGAGGCACCACAACGCGTTGACTGGATCATCTCCAGAGGCCGACCGGAGGAACAGAACCCGGGATCCGTCGTCGGCCACCCGGACATCCCGCGGTGCACCGCAGGTGAACCGTCGGGTCCGGGCGTGCTGGCGGGGGAAGCTCTCGGAGGGTTCGATCACGTACGAACACTAGGGGTGGCATCGCACGCGCCTTGGCGTCCGCCGATGTCCACTGGAACGATCTCCACCATGCAGCTCGGCCTCAGCCTCGGATACTGGGGGGCGCAGCCCCCAACTGACCTCGTCGACCTGGTGCAAGCCGCCGAAGGACTCGGCTACGACGCCGTCTGGTCAGCGGAGTCGTGGGGCAGCGACGCCTTTTCCCCTCTGGTCTGGCTGGCCGCCCACACCGAAAGGATCCGCTTGGGCACTGGCATCGTCCAGATGTCGGCCCGCACCCCCACTGCCACGGCCATGCACGCAGTCACCCTCGACCATTTGTCAGGAGGCCGGCTAATTCTGGGCCTCGGCGTGTCTGGCCCACAGGTGGTCGAGGGCTGGTACGGCCAACCGTCCCACCGACCCCTGGCCCGCACCAGAGAGTACGTCGAGATTCTGCGACGGGCCTTCCGGCGCGACGAGCATCTGTCCTTCGAAGGTGAGTTCCACCAGCACCCCTACACCGGAGAGGGCTCCACCGGGCTGGGCAAGCCCCTCAAGGTCATGGTGCACCCCCTGCGGTCCGACATCCCGATCTTCATCGGCGCCGAGGGCCCGAAGAACGTGACCCAGACGGCTGCCATTGCCGATGGTTGGCTACCGCTGTACTACTCGCCCTACCGAACCGAGGTGTACGCCGACCAGCTGGCCGGTGCCCCACAGGACTTCGAAGTGGCGCTCAACGTCGCCGTCACGATCACCACCGACGACCAACCAGAGACCATCGCCGAGGCTCTGGCCCCTGTTAAGGGCATGCTCGGCTTTTACGTGGGGGGCATGGGGGCCAAAGGCCAGAACTTCCATACGAAGTTGATGGCCCGCATGGGTTTCGCAGTGGAGGCTGACAGTATCCAGGACCTGTTTCTGGAGGGACGACGCGACGAAGCCACCGCCGCCGTGCCCGACCAGTTTGCCGACGAGATCTCACTGGTGGGCACCCCGGCCCGCATTCGAGACCGCCTGGCCGCCTTTGCCGACAGCCCGGTGACCATGCTCAACGTGGCTCCCCGGTCACGAGACCATCTGGCCAGGGTGGCCGAAATTCTTCTCGGCTGAGCGTCAGTCCATAGCCGTCACCTGGTGTAGGTTCCGCGCCGTGTCGACGGGCCGAGGGGTCACCATCCGTGCGGCGGTGAGCCGAGGCGTCGGCCTACCGCCAAGCATCGAAACGCTTACCCTCGACGCTCCGGGGCCTGACGAGGTCCGCATCCGAGTCGAGGCATGCGCTGTCTGCCACTCGGACCTGAGTTACCTCGACGGCACCTGGGCAACGGAGTTCCCCCTGGTCCTCGGCCATGAGGCTGCCGGTTATGTGGTCGAGTTGGGGAGCTCGGTGGCCGATTCCAAGGGCACCGCCGTGCCGGGCCTCGATGTGGGCGACCCGGTGGTAGTGACCCTGGTCCGGACCTGCGGTGAGTGTCGGGCCTGCCAGCGCGGCCACGACGTGGCCTGTACCGGGGACTTCCCGATTGCATCGAAGAGTCCGCTCGTCGCCGCCGATGGAGACCGCATCCCTCAGGGCCTCAACGTTGGGGCCTTTGCCGAGCAGGTGGTGGTCCACCGCTCACAGGTGGTCCGCCTGCCCGACGGCATCGATCCGTTGGCCGCCTGCCTGCTGGGGTGCGGCGTCCTGACCGGGGCTGGAGCGATAACCAACACGGCCCGGGTGACCGCCGGCGATGCCGTCGTGATAGTCGGCTGCGGCGGTGTCGGAATCGGTGCCGTGCAGGCGGCCCGGATCGCAGGTGCCGATCCGATCGTGGCCGTCGACCCGACACCCGCTAAGCGCGAGTCGGCACGAGGATTCGGCGCCACCCACGTCGTGGACCCGGTCCACGACAACCTCTCCGCGACCATCACGGCGGCAACTGGCGGACCGCTAGCCGACCACCTCCTGATCACCACCGGCTCGCCGGCGGCCCTGGAAGGCGCCATTGAACTGTTGGCCCCTATGGGCCAGCTGGTCATCGTCGGCATGGCCGCCGACGACGTGACCATTGAGGTAGCTCCCAGCTGGCTGGCCGCCACCAACAAGTCGATCCTGGGCTCCAAGATGGGCACCATCCGCGTCGCCGAGGACGTGCCTGCCCTTATCGAGCACCACCGTGCCGGGCGTCTTGACCTGCAGGGCATGGTGTCGAGTACCCACGCCCTCGAGGACATAGCCGAGGCCTTCGAGGAGGTATGGCGGGGCGACGTTCTGCGCACCGTGGTGCTCCCCAACGTGACGGCCTCCCGGGAACAGGAGGCTCCGGTCCCATGCTGATCAGCGACGTGACCACTTTTGTGGTCGGCAATCCACCGCCCCGACATGGTGGCCGATACTTCATCTTCGTGAAGTTGACCACCGACGACGGGATTGACGGCATCGGCGAGGCCTACGTGGCCACCGTCGGTCCCCACGTGGTAGCCGACATGATTGTCGACGTGGCCGAACGCCACCTAGTGGGCCGCCGCCCATTCGACATTGAGTCGTTCTGGCGACGCTCCTACGGCGGCGGCTACTCGCTGCGACCCGACCCGACCCTGTGCGGTGTCATCAGCGCCCTGGAGATGGCGTGCTGGGACATCATTGGCAAGGCCACCGGGAGCCCCGTATACGACCTGCTAGGAGGCCGGGTCCACGAGGGCCTGCGCTCCTATACCTACCTGTACCCGGAGAATGGCGATGCCTACGGCCCAGTCGCCGGGGAACCCGATGGACCGGACCTCTACACCGACCCGAACGTGGCCGCCGAGGTGGCACTCCGGGCCGTCGAAATGGGTTTCACAGCCGTCAAGTTCGACCCGGCCGGCCCCTACACCGTGTTTGACGGTCGCCAGCCGTCCCTTGAACGTCTTGACTTGTCTGAGCGCTATACCCGGGCCATCCGGGAAGCTGTCGGTGACCGGGCTGATCTTCTGTTCGGCACCCACGGCCAGTTCACCCCTTCGGGAGCCCTGCGGCTGGCCCGCCGGCTGGAGGTCTACGACCCACTGTGGTTCGAGGAACCCGTCCCACCCGACGACCTCGAGGGCATGGCCCGGGTGGCCGCCGGCACCACCATCCCTGTGGCTACCGGCGAGCGCCTGACCACGGTGTCGGAGTTCGCTGCCGTCCTACGAGCCGGGGCAGCGTCCATCCTGCAACCAGACCTGGGACGGAGTGGCGGGATCCTGCAGGGCAAGAAGATCGCCACCTTGGGCGAGGTCCATCAGGCCGTTCTGGCCCCTCACTGCTATTGCGGCCCGGTGGTCGCGGCGGCCAACATCGCCCTGGCGGCCTGCAGCCCCAACTTCCTGATCCTGGAGTCGATCGACCGGTGGGACGGCTTCCACGCCGACCTGCTGGAGACTCCCATCCGGTGGGAGGATGGCATGGTCATCCCCTCGACCGAACCGGGCCTCGGC
>Ga0209034_10001604_pt1 | contig 10858 bp, 10 predicted proteins | sample MarorgKNORR_S2LV_2_FD_188219 | JGI IMG/M metagenome (GOLD analysis project Ga0209034, IMG submission 188219) | Marine microbial communities from the Southern Atlantic Ocean, analyzing organic carbon cycling - 250m_A/KNORR_S2/LV (SPAdes) (version 2) | ecosystem: Environmental > Aquatic > Marine...
ATAATATAAAAACCTAAATAAAGGCACTCTATCAAAGGCTTTCACACAACTTTTTCCCTCCAATAAAAAAATTAAAACAACTATTAAAAAGAGTTATCTATGCGGCGCTGTTTTATTTTTGTTTGTTTATTTTTTCCAACTCATATTTTTCAACTAATTTATCTAATTTTTTATTAAACGCAGGTGATTCGGAAAGTGCCCGACCCCATTCACTGCCAATTAACCCGGCTTCGCGGCTAATTTTAGGCATTTTTTCTTTCCATTCTTCCCAAAAAGGCGTTTCAAACATTTCAATCAGTTTTTTCACAGTTTCATGAGACATATGCTTGTCATAAACAGGAATGATTTTATGCACCAAATCATCCATGTCTTTTTTCTCAATTAATTGATTGAATTCTTTCCAAAATCCATCGGGAACTTTAGGGAAAGATCCAGAAATCATCATAGACATCGAATTCATCAATGTATCCTGCATATAGCTTAATTGCTTACGAATGCCGGAAACATCCAACAGTCTTATGATATCTCTTTCTTTTTCGGTTTCAGAAAAAACGGGTTTTACAGTTATAATCAGGAAGACAATAGTTAGTATTAACCAGCTTAAACCACTCTTATTATTAATTTTTTTCATTTAGCCCTCAAAAAAAGTCAAACCAAAGTCCATCATAAAATCTAACGAGTATACACTCAATTATCTTTAAAAGTGTCTATTGACTAAATAACAAACCGGAATTGGCTTATTAATTCTTAAATTTTTGGTATTATTTCTTAATGACTTCCGATAAACAAACAGTCCAAGCTTCCAAAAAATCTTTACAAAGTGCAAATTTAAAAAGGGCTCAACTACAAGAAGCAGACCTTAGTGAAGGGGTACTAGTCGAAGCTTGTCTTGAAGAATCTGATTTATCGGAAGCGGACCTTTGCGAAGCTGATTTAAGTGCTGCCAACTTAAAACATGCCAATCTTCACCGTGCCGTTTTATATCGCTGTAGAGCTAAAAAAACAGATTTTTCAAATACTATTTTAACGCAGGCTAATCTGGTCGAAGCAAATTTAAGCGGCGCAAACTTTAATCAGGCAAACCTTAAAGAATCAAACATTGAAGGCGCAAATTTAACCGACTCCACTTTTAAAAATGCCGATCTTAGTGAAGTCAACTTAACCGGGGCATTCCTGGCAAACGCAAACCTTTCTGGTGCCAATTTTACCAACTCAGAACTCATCGCCGCTGATTTGGCGGGATCCGACCTTACAGAAGCAAATTTAAATAATGCTTACTTGAATCACGCTGACCTGTCTGGAGCTAATCTCAAGTCAACGTTAAATCTCACACCCGAGCAAGTTGAAACAGCCTTTATTAACAAAGAAACCTTGCTTCCTGACTCTATTCCTATTATCTGGGTATCAACTACTGAATACGAATTTGAGTAAATCTTATGATCATTCTAAAAGTTTCAAGAATCCTGCTTTATTATTCTTTCCCAAACTTTATGCGCATTATTTAGCTGTGCTTCATTATCAATTTCAGCCCATAAAAGGTTTTCTATCTTTAAATAACCCAAATGTTTTATCTCAGAAACAGTAGCAAAACAATCCATATCATAATTGATTTTTAAATTTGACTTAAATATGTCTTCAGCCATTTGAATCATAAATTTATAAAAATCATTGCTAATTTTGGAGATACCGACAAATTCACCAACCATTGAATCCAATGATGCCCTATCCTTTGATATCTTTTTGACTACATTTTCTTCTGCACTTACAAAAACTTCATCTCCCGCGTCTGTTTTTCCCGAAATCAATATGCAATCATCATAGGGCGATCCTAATATTTCCCGAATGGCCCTAATCTCGAAAATTAGATCTGATTCCAGTAAAATGAAATCTGCGCTGACGAGGTTTCGAGCACACCATAAAGAATACATGGTGCCTGTTTCTGAAAATTTTTCATTTCGAACTGTTTTTATTTGAGGGTATTGAACGGAAAGGTTCTCATAATATTTATCCATGTAACCTGTGACAATAATAATTTGCTCAATACCAGAGGCCAATAAAGCTTTAATAGAATGCTCAATAATTGAAACATCTCCCAATCGTATAAAACCTTTGGGAGCCCCCTGGTTCAATTCTTTAAGACGCGACCCCATTCCCGCAGCAAGAATTATGGCTTGTGTGACTTGTTTTTTCATAAGAGAAAAATATTACTTAACCTGAGAACCTTCTTGAAGGTTTTTAATCGCGTTATCCAATTGCATATGACTACCAAATAAGATCAGCATATCGCCGGGCAAAATTGAAAACTCAGGCCCAGGATTAGGGTACGACTTATTATTTCTAACCACTGCAATAATAATAGCCTCGGATTTGTTATTTATTTGAGCCAAAGTTTTGCCACTAGCCCATGAATCATCCAAAATCATATAAGACTCGGTTAGGGTCGCAGTCAAATAAGTTGAAAACTTTTTCAAACTTTCTGTGTTTAGAGATAGCCCTCGGAGCATACTGTAGCCTTCCAAGCGAATTAATTCGACCTGCTGCTCAATAATATTGTTAGGAATTCTATAATCTTTTAAAACTCTACAAAAGATCTCAATAGAGGTTTCAAATTCTTCAGGGATAACCTCATCAGCACCCGCTGCTTTAAACTCTTCCACCTGAGAAAAAAGACGTGTTCTAACAATGATTTTTATTTTAGGGTTCAATTTGCGCGTTAAACGTACGGCTCTTTCAGTGCTGACTTGATCACTAATCGCATACACAATCATCCGTGCCCGTTTTATATCGGCCCTTAAAAGCGTGTCTTCTTGAGTACAGTCCCCGTAGTGTGTTTTGTGACCTTGCTTCAAAGCACGTTTTATTTTTTCGCCACTTAGCTCCAAAATCATAAAAGGAATTTTAGCTTCCTGTAAAACTTTAGCCAACGTACTGCCACCCAACCCATAACCTGAAATAATAACATGATCCGAAAAAGTTTCTTTTTCTTCCTTCGTTGATTCAGACACTTTCATTCTAGAAAAAAGCCAAATAGAAAATTTATTAGAAACTTGAATGAGTAAAGGAGCGACCAGCATCGACAGAATAGATACAATCAATAAATGTTGATACTCCTCGTTACTAAAAATTCCATTCTCCAGACCAATTGCAGCGAGAATCAGTGAAAACTCACCAACCTGGGCTAATCTCATCCCAACAATCAAAGAAATTCTGAGCGGTGTTCGAACAAGAGCACACGATAAAAATGTCAGAAATATTTTTATCAAAATAACTACTACCGCAAGCTCCAGGAAAAACAAAACAGAATCAAAAAATATTTGAATTTGCAAAAGCATCCCAATTGAGATGAAAAATATACTGCTGAAATAATCACGAAGAGGAAGGATATCGAGAATGATTTGATGGTTGTATTCAGAGTCTGAAATTATCATTCCAGCAATCAACGCACCCATCGCCAAGGTCAACCCCATTTTTTGAGAAATCCAACCTGTAATGAGGATTATAAAAATCACAAAAAGAGTTAAGTGCTCCTTGTTGCCTATATGCGCAACCCAGGCCAGCATCCTAGGGACAATTAGCTTAGAAAGAAAAAATATTGCAACCACTGCAGCAATAGACTCGAACATTGCGATGGCAAAATCTATGGGAGAAGTAGCTCCTGCCTGAGCAAGCAGAGGCATTACAAGCATTATAGGAACCACACAAATATCTTGAAATAAAAGAGTCCCGATACAAATCTTGCCCTGAAGCGTATCTATTTCGGCAAGGTCGGTAATCATTTTTAGAACGATAGCGGTACTACTTAAAGCAACAATGAATCCAAAAGCAATACTCTTGCTTTGTGAAAATCCATTTATATGTAATATCCAAACGACAACACCAGCAGTTAGAGTCAATTGAAGCCCACCCACCCCCAAAATGGATACAAGATTTTTTAAAAGGCGAGTAAGAGAAAACTCCAAACCAATTACAAATAAAAGAAGAATCACCCCTATTTCAGCAAGGTGCTTGACAGACTCAACATCTCCATTCAACTGCCAACCATAAGGCCCAATCAATATACCTGCTATCAGATAACCCATCACTGACGGTAATTTGATTTTATGGAATAAAAGGTTTATCGGCAGGGAAACGAGGAGTAACACTGCAAGATCTTCAATCAGGTGAGCCATAAATAAACCGTTTGGAAAAAACTTAGGATAACCAATATTACTGGCATTAATTATACCGGTGGAATTTTAAAAAAATACAAAGATATCGGAGAATGATCTAATTAAGCTATGGTTCTTCCGATCAGCTCATTAATAATTTAGTTAAATAGATTAGAAGGATATAATTCACTCGAAATAGCTGGCACCACAGCCTTCCATTTCGCAAATCTCTACTCGTTTTATCCGCGTGGCGCCAGTATTTATCTGAACCTTCAATTCCAGAAATAACCAGCGGGCAATATTTTCTGCGGAGGGATTTTGTTCATCAAAGGGAGGAATTTCATTAATATTATGGTAATCCAATTGACTTAAAACTTTCTCAACCATATCTTTTAGCTTAACAAAATCTATACCTACGCCAATTGGATCAAGTTCATCGGCTTCAACAGTTACCTGTGCAGTCCAATTATGCCCGTGCAAGTTTTCATATTTACCATCATACAAACGTAATTGATGGGCTGCAGCAAACCCGGTTTTAACAGTTACATCGTACATAGTGACCTCGATAAAAAAATGAAATTAATCCAGGACCGCTGCAATACATTCTTGCGCAATGGTCATCATCCTCTTTATCTCCTCTTCAGAGATTACCAAAGGTGGAATAAAATAAATCACATCACCCAAAGGCCTCAAAAAAATACCTCGTTTGAGACCTTCTAAATAAATTTTATAACCTACCCGACTCTCAAGAAGAAAAGGTTCTTTATTATTTTTATTCTTTACCAATTCTAATGCAGCGATCATGCCCTGCTGACGAAATTCACCGCACCATTTTGACTCTTCATATATTCTCTTCCCCATTTGTCCTATTAAATTTATTTTAGGTTGCAACTTTCTTATAAAATTATTTTCGTTTAATATTGCTAATGTTTCATTGGCCACCGAACATGCTAATGGATTTGCTGAATAACTATGGCTATGAATAAACAATTTCCAATTGGAGAAGTCATCATAAAAGGCAGAATAAATTTCGTCTGTAGTTAAAGTCGCTGCTAGAGGCAGATAGCCTGATGTAATTCCTTTGGAAAGGCATAAAAAAGTTGGAGAAATATTGAGCTCTTTGCTTACAAAGAGTGAACCTGTACGGCCAAAGGCCACCGCAACCTCATCAAAAATCAGATGTGCCGAATAAGAATCACAAGCAGCTTTAAGTTTTTTTAAATAAACCGGAGGATAGATTTTCATCCCCGCAGCTCCTTGCACTAAAGGCTCAATTACCACACCCGCGATTTCGTTTTCCTCTAAAGCCTTTTCCATAGGCTCAAAACATTCGGCCTGACAGCTATCTCGATTCAAACCATAGGGACACCGAAAACAATCTGGACCCTCTACACCCAGATTGTTCAATAAAACCTTTTCAAATTTATCTCTAAAAATATCCAGCCCGCATACTGATAATGCTCCAATTGTTTCTCCGTGGTATCCACCCTTCAAATAAATAAATCGGGTCTTATTACTTTCCCCGCTTTGCTGCCAATATTGCAAGCTCATTTTCAACGCTACTTCCACTGAAGTTGAGCCGTTATCCGAGAAAAAAACTTTGCTTAATTTCTCAGGGGATACTTCTACAAGAGACGAGGCCAAATCAATGGCTGGCTGATGTGTGATACCGGCAAACATCACATGCGCCATTTTCTCCAATTGGTTTTGTAAAGCAGCATTGAGCCTAGGATGATTGTGGCCTAACAAGTTTACCCACCAAGAAGAAATCGCATCTAAATAACCTTTACCCTCCCTATCATAAAGATATACACCCTCCGCTCTCTCTACCAACAAAGGTTTTATAGTTTCAAAATCCTTATGTTGAGTACAAGGATGCCAGATATTTTGAAAGTCTCGAGCCAAATCAAATTCTGTTTTTCTATCCTGCATTTTGAATTTTGCTTTAAATGTTATACCGTGAAGGGGAAAATTCTGGGATTTCCCCTTCACGGTCGCCCTTAATTAAAGAAACCATATAATCGGCTTGATTGGGGGTCTGTAAAATCCCATTCCTGTAATGCCCGGAAGAATAATAAAGGTTTTTATATTTTCCACTTCTTCCCATGATTGGCATTAAATCTTTTGCTGCGGGGCGTAGTCCGGTCCACGACTCTATTAAAGATGCCTCTTTAAGGCAAGGAAGAATGTCCCCAGCTCGTTCAATAAGGCTATCAATTACTTTTTCTTCAATAGCAGAATCAAATCCCCTGTCTTCCATGGTTGAACCAACCACAAAACCATTTCCCTCTTTCCAAGGCGCGATATACGTCATCATACCGTGTATCGTATAGTCAAGAATATGGTCCTCAAGTTTCAAACGACACATTTGCCCTTTGATCGGTTTCAATGGAAGGTCTACACCTAGTTCCTTCGCCAATTGCGCCGACCAACTTCCAGATGCAAGCACAAATTGATCGCCTTCGATTTCTCCACTATTGGTAATGGCTGCAGAAACACTAGACTCTCTTCGAACAAACCCCGTTACATTGCCTTCAATTATATGAACACCAAGGTTTTTAGAGGCTGTCATCAGAGAATCGTGTAATTGCCGATTATTTACCTGCCCCTCTCCAACCCAAATCACTTCTCCACATTCTTTTGCTAAATAGGGGGCTTTTTCTTTTATTATTTTTTCATCCCATATTTCATGAGGAATATCTTCTGCTTTAAAAAATTCCTTTCTTTCTTCCCAGGTATCTGAGAATGAGGAAGCAGGCATTAAAGAACCAGTATTAGAAAAATAAACAGGCACCTGGCTTACTGCAATGAGGTTTTCGAGAAATTCCGGAAATTTATTCAAAGATTCACGGCAAAACTCAAAAAAAGCATCTGCAACCTTACACTCACAAAAAGGTGCTAGCATTCCTGCTGCAGCCCTGGAAGCCTGTAAGGAATTTACTGGGTCTCCAAGAATGGCAAGCCGAAGGTTGGGATCTGTCTGTTTTAAACGATACGCAATGCTATGACCAATCACTCCAGAACCAATCACTACGATGTCGAAACCTTTTTTCATCATTTCTTTAAATTAGATATATAAATCATGAGCCTTGCTACCTTAAACAGGATTATGATATTTTAGAATCCAATAGTAACAAAGCCAAACCCTTTCAATCCATAAACAGGTATTTTGCCCTAAAAACAACCCTATGAGCGAAGAAAAAGAAAATAATCAAGACACCGATCAAACTGCAACTAGAGAAAATACGGGAAAAAGAGTAGATCCCATCCTAGAACACCTAATGGTCGAAAATTCCGACTTCGATAAAAATACCATTAGAAAAAGATTCATAGATATATGGGAATATGAAAATGGTGATACTCTTTCCGAAGAAGAACAGTATATGACTTTAGTTGCTTGCTTTATTTACAATGCCCACAACGTTTTAGATGAGGCAAATGTAAGAATAGACAAGGCGAGAGCAGCCATTACTTTAGCATTGAGTAAATGGTCTCTACCTACGCGGGAAAAACTGATCGAAAAAGAAAAATCTTCTAAAAACCCCTTTAAAACTTTCGTAGAACAACATCAACCGCAAATCGACAACACCCATACATGGAGACATTTCCTCCTTGAACATAAAAAATCAGATGAAAAGCAATGGGTCTATAAGATGAAAAAGTGCTGGTTTGCGGAGTTTTTTATTCGCTTTGGACGAGTTGACTATATTCAAACTGCTTGCGAATTTGATAAGATCCCATGGGAAGACAGAAAGGATTATGTTGACTTAAAGTTAAGCAATCTTTTTGCTAATCTAGGATCTCTTTGTCAGTTCGACTACAAACCCAAGAAAGAATAAAAACCCAGCCCAGAGGTCAAAGATTAAACGCATTGCATACTATATTAGTGCTCATGGCTACGGTCATGCCTCGCGGTCTGTACCTGTTTTAAAACAACTCCTCTCCTCTTATAACCTGTTCATCAAAACAGGAATAAACTACGACTTTTTTAAAAATAACCTTACAAAATGTTTTGAGTTTTTCTCACAAAATGTAGATGCGGGTTGCCAACATTCCAATTCAATCAAAATAGATGTGGAAAGCTCCTTTCAAAATTTGCAGTCTTTTATTGAAAATACTCAGCTAGAAAAAGAAAAGAAATGGTTGACCGATAACCAGATTGATCTAATTATTTCCGATGTAGCAAGCATGCCACTTAAAGCAGGAAGCCGTTTAAAAATTCCAACTATCCTCATCGGTAATTTCACTTGGCATGATATTTACTCGCATCTTCCCGAATCAAATAATAATTCTGAACTTTTACAATTTTTAGCAGAAGAATACTCTTATGCAACTTTGCAGGTGCTTCCCCAATGTCATTTACAAAACGAAATTATCAAAAACAAAAAAGAAGTCGGGTTTATTTCTAACAAAGGAAAAAATATTAGAAACGAACTTGAACTTTATTTAGGAATAAAAGCTGAAAACAAAACTTTAGTTTTTATTTATTTAGGAGAGAATGGGGCACGTTCCGTAGACTGGAAAAATTTGGATACGAATAAGGACTGTTTTTTCATCACCCGTGATCCGATCAATCATTCAACACAATCCTTAACTGTCCTTGATGAAAGCTTCTCTTACTATGATTTAATGGCCAGCTCGGATATAACACTTACAAAGGGAGGTTATTCTACTCTTGCAACAAGCTTTGCCAACTGCAAACCTGTAGTCACTTGTGAAAGAAAAGATTTTTTCGAATTTGAAGCGATTCGCAAATATTTGCTCAGCCGGGAAATAGGAATTCTGATAAACGATAAAGAGTTTTACAATGGGAACTGGCAAGAATCCATCAAGGATGCCCTAAATTTAACCGTTAAGAACAAAGTCCCGTTGAACGGGGAAATTGAAATTGCGGATATAGTTCATCAAATGCTCTCATGAAAATTCCTGATATTACCTTAATCATTACCAATTGGAATGGCAAAGACTTACTTAGAGAATGTTTGCCCAGCATACTGAAGGCTGTAGATTTTGATTCAAAACGGTCTTATCAAATAATGGTAGTCGATGATTACAGTAGCGATGACAGCCTAAAAATCCTTGAAGAAGAGTTTCCTGATGTAACAAGATTAAAAACCCCCTTCAACATGGGTTTCCAGCGCGCAAATAATTATGGCATAGAACAGACACAATCCAGATTGGTTATGCCTATGAATAACGATATCAAACTAGATGAGGACGCCCTCTTCTTTTTAGCCGAGCATTTTAAAAAAGAAAATGTATTTTCTGTGAGTGGAAAGTTTTTTGGATTTGATGGTAAAACCTTTCTCTATGGAAACCGTGGCGGCTATTTTAGAAACGGCCATTTTTATCTTTATGAGAAAGCTGATGATGACATCAGCCAAACCCTATTCGCATGCGGTGGAGCATTTATGGTCGACCGCGAACGGTATCTAGAGTTAGGTGGATTCGACAACCTCTATCACCCGTTATACTATGAAGAAATAGATCTTTCTTACCGGGCCCTTAAAAGAGGCTGGGAAGTTCACTACGAACCAAAGTCGACTGCTTACCATAAAGTGCAATCGACAATCACCAAACAAGAGAAAAAAAGGAGCATCGAATTGATTTCCGCACGTAACAATTATCTGTTCGTATGGAAAAACATTTTAGACCCTTCCTTGACCCTGCAGTTTATTATATTCATTCCGCTTTTCCTCATTCGTGATCTTTTTAAATTTAAGAGTCGATTTTGGATTGCATTTTTTATGGCCTTAAAGAGAATGCCTGCTGCTCTAAAATCCAGAAAAGAGGAAAAATTAAATGCCTTATTTTCAGACCATGAAATTCTCAGAAAAATAAATATCAATTCTGAATACCGAACTTAAATTCAATGCCCAAAATCAATATTTTTTGCAAGGCCTCATTCACACATGGTCTAGGACATCTAATCCGACAAGTTCATATTGCCAATGAGTTTAGAAGGCAAAATAACGAAGTCCATTTTTATACTCCCAATTTTCAAGCAGCCATTGACATTCTCAAGCAGTACAACTTTTCATTCTCTACACTCGAGAAGTTTGATTTCGACCCAACCATAAAAATAGAAGATAGCGAAATAACCGTTCTAGACATTCAAGATACAACACCCACTTTCATTAAAAACTTAAAAAAAAATTGCAAAAAAATTATTAGCTTTGAAGATCAAGGGGAAGGAAGAAGCTCTGTTGATTTATTGATCGACTGTAATTTAAACCCTGATGATTCACAAATGCTCTCTTCTCATACTCAAACCCTTTTTGGTCTACCCTATTCGGTACTAGGGCCGGAGTTTGAAAAGCTTCATCTAAGACAACGTAACTTCAAAGATCAAATCCAGTCTCTACTTATCACCTTTGGTGGAACCGATCCTTTTAATATCACTACAGATCTCTTAAAACATATCCCAAATAAACTGAAAACAACAATTATTATGGGACCCGGATTTCAAAACCAGAAGACCCTGCTGGACCTAAATAATGACCATATAAGTATCAAGGAAAATGTTGAGCATATGGCACCTATGCTTGCGAATCATGATGGGGTCTTTTGTTCAGGTGGAGTAACACTTCATGAAGCAATGTGCGTGGGCACACCAGCATTTGTAATCAACCAGGTAGAGCATCAGGAAGATAAAGCAAGGATAGCAGAAAGCCAAGGCGCAGCAGTCAACCTGGGTCAGGCAAATTCTT
>Ga0209034_10001609_pt1 | contig 10846 bp, 9 predicted proteins | sample MarorgKNORR_S2LV_2_FD_188219 | JGI IMG/M metagenome (GOLD analysis project Ga0209034, IMG submission 188219) | Marine microbial communities from the Southern Atlantic Ocean, analyzing organic carbon cycling - 250m_A/KNORR_S2/LV (SPAdes) (version 2) | ecosystem: Environmental > Aquatic > Marine >...
AGACCTTTTCGGCTTATTTTCAAATCCATCTTTGCCCTGAATGGGAGGATTATTGCCTCTCGAGGATGTGTCTCCCGTATTACCTTGAGATGGTTTATGTGAACCGTTCTTATCCCCAAAGACTTGGCAGTGTTCTATCTCATACAGTTGGTCATTGGTTGCGGGCTTGCCTTCATACACGATGGCATATGTCGCTTCGGCTCCTAAGGCATTTGCAACACAGCCAATATCGTGGTTGCGTTCGTCAACTTTGCTCTTTGGCTGTATTACAGTTTCCGTTTTGGAATTAGCAATTTCAGTTTTATCTACTTGTTGGCTTTGGGCGCTATTATTGATATCGCCGAAAAGTTTGCAGTGCTCTATATCTTTTACTTCTTCTTCCGTCGGAAGATGTCCTCTATACACGATATCGTCGGTTCGTTGTTTCCCAAGTACGTTATCAATGCAGTTCACGTCATATGTTTTTTCTGTAATTGTGTTTCCAAGGGAAGCTAAATGGGGAGTGGATGAGGGCCCTGAACCGGAAGTGCCGGCAATTGGAGTATTGTTCCTGACTGGAGAGGTGACTGATGTCTGCGTAGGATATGTTTGTGTCACTGCCGAAGTGGGTGGGTTATCAGCTATTTCGGTGGGAGCTGAGTATTGTTCATTTGACCCGCCACAGTTGTTGAAGGTCAAGATTATGGTAGCGCCGGCAACAGCAATCCAAGGGCGATATTTATTAGATAAATGGTCTAATATCACAATCCTTTCTACCCCTTTAAGCTAAAAAACAGCTTGTACAAATCAGCCCTGAGCATTTAGTTGCAGATTTTATAGACATTTGAAATTTACTTAATGACACTGGCTGGTAATTAGATTTATGTAATCATATGCCAGCCCAAGCTATCATGGGTATCATTTTATCTGCACCTGATTGATAAAAAACTTTAATGATAATTAATATGTTTTCAAGCTAAAATTGTCATTAGATTATCTCTGCTATTTTAGTTTCTTGAAGACGATTTTGGATGCGTGGGATTTTGAACTTAATCTCTTTGAGCATTGACTCTTAAGCCATTTGTCCAATAGCGTTGGGCATCTGGTTAAGCTCTTTGAGACGGATTCTAAATATGTTAATTGATCCCTGAAATAAGGAGATTGTTCATGAAGGCGGGATTTTATGATGGAAATGGTCAAATGATCATTCAAGAACACCCTGATCCAGTTCCAGACGATGGGGATGCAATTGTTCAAGTAAAAGCCACAGGAATTTGTGGGTCCGATCTTCTTATGAACAATGATAAGGAACAGGCCGATGAGCTTCCAGCTGGTCATGAGGTGACTGGAATAATAGCTGACGTAGGTGTTGGGGTTGATAGGCAAATGATAGGGAAAAGGGTAGCAATAGAAACAATAGGTCAAGGTCTTGCCTGTTCAACGTGTTGGTATTGTCGAATGGGGCAATATCGACAATGTGAGAATAAAGCTCAGGCGGAGGGGGGAGGGTTTGCTGAATACATCAAAAGAAAAGCTATTGGATGTTATGAAATATCTGAATCTATGACATGGGATGAGGGGGCATTGGTTGAGCCTCTGGCGGTTTCTATACATGGGATAAGGCGAGGAATGATGAATGGAGGTGAAACGGTTGCGATTCTCGGAGCTGGAACCATCGGTTTGACTGCTGTTTTGGCTGCCAGGCAGTTAGGTGCTGGCAAAATATTTATTACTGCCAGACACGAACAACAGGCGGCTATGGCGTTGTCTCTGGGCGCTGACTATGCATGTAGTCCCGAAGGAGAGGAGTTTCAGGACTTGATTGGGGGCCATACTAACGGTCGGGGTGCCGATCTAACAGTTGAAACTGTAGGGGGGAAAAGTAATACGACTCTGATTCAATCTGTCGAGTCCACCCGTATGCAGGGAAGGATAGTTATTCTGGGAGGATTCAGGACACCCCTCCAATTTGACTGGCTTGGTCCCCTGCTAAAAGAGCAATCAATAATATTTTCTTCATGTTATGGGATTTTGAATGGTTATCATGATTACGAAATGGCAATAAATATGCTATCAAATAAGTCCAATAGCTTGAGTAATATAGTCACTCATAAATATCCTCTTGAGGACATTCAGCAGGGATTCGAGTGTGCTTATGATAAATCAACGGGATCAATAAAAGTACAGATACATCAGGAATAAACGGACCCTTTAAATTGGAGTTTATAGAATGAAAGTTGAGTGGATGAATCATACTGGGGTGTCTGTTACTAGCATGACTCGGGCGTTGGAATTTTATAAAGATACCCTTGGTCTTGAGATAGAGATGGACACCATTCTGGAGGGGGACTTTCTTGACCAGTTATCTGGTCAAGACGAAGCAAGGGCACATATAGTTTATTTGGGTAATGGAGACGGACGTCACTCTATAGAGTTAGTGGAATTCTTGAATCCTGTTTTCCCTCAAGAGGAACACAAGGTTCCCGGTGCTCCTCACATTGGTTTTATTGTGGATGACCTAGATGAAATTTATACTGAGTTATCTGGTCGAGGAATACGGTTTCTAAGCCCCCCAGTTATACGACCCGAGGCTACCTATCCTAGGATGAGGAAAATGTGTTTGGTGCAAGATCCGGATGGTAATTGGCTAGAACTTATGGAACAAGCACCACTTTAATTAGCATCAATATACTGTTAAATACAGCCAGGTTAGCAATTCTTATCTTATTCCCTTAATATGATCCGCGCTCCAATGGGAGTTTCAATGCTCTTACCGAACGCCTAATATGCGATCGAAAGGCTTAAAAATTTGTTGTTACCCGTTAAGGGAAAGGAAATATCACTATGACGTATTATTACAATCACTTTAGAAAGCCAAAGTTGGGAAATTTTCTGAAAGTTAGAGATTTGGCTATCGAAAGTAGAGCAAAGATGCCTAATCCGGGGTTTGTGACAGCCACGATCTCACATCCACAACCTGCGCTTGGTTCCAACATCATAGTTAGTACAACAATCTTTGATTCCGCTGAGGAGATGGATAAGGTTCTTGACTATAGCGATACCAACGATGAGATCTTAGAGCGTATCCAAGAGGTTGATGCCTTATGTGAATCCTCTGCTTCTGTTATTGGACAGGTCCTTCATAACACCGGCGTTCCTGAGGGGTTTACACCCAAGATATGTGTGAGGGATACGGTTACAGCAGCAGATGGAAAACTAGGAGATCTAATAGCATTTCTTTCGGAGGCAATCCAAACTGAATGGGGTGGGGTCCCCAGATCTGCGAATGTTAGTGTTCCCCTTGGCCGCATGAATTTTAACTCGATTAGAGCAACATTTTTTTACGAAAGTCTCGCAGATATGGAGAAAGCCAATATGGATTTGATATCAAATACGGCCATGGTGTCAAAATTCGTAGAGGTACGTGCAGCACCTCAAGTTAGGGTGGTTTCCAGAGTCGTCTCCTATACCCCCAGAACTAGTTAGAAGTGAGGAATACTTTTAACGAACCCGTGTGAATTTTGTCAAGAATAAGGAAATTAGAACGAAATAACGCCCCGATTGTATTCCAATAACTGGAACCTCTCGGGGCGTTTGATTTTTCTCACACTAGCAGGGTCTTAGCCTCAGGAAAACTAGCGTTTAATTCCTGATAATCCATTCTTTACACCTTCTACAGCCCACACTGCCCATGGCATGGTGAAGAATTTGAATCCCTTGTCGACATAGAAATTGGGATCCATATCTGGAGGGATAAAATACATTCCAGGTACTACGCCGTGCTTTTTACAGGCCGCCGCAATAGTGTCCAGTCCTTTCTGGTATGTATCACTTGCATAATCGAGGGGGACATTTAGTTCAATTGATAAGTCCGAAGGTCCTACAAGAAGTACATCTATTCCAGGAACGCTCAGTATCTCATCAATATTATCGATGGCTTGCTGTGTCTCAATCATTGGAACGATCAAAAGGTCTCTATTAACTGTGTCCAGGTAGTCTCGGTAATCCTTTGTTTCACCCCATTCACCCCGCACACCAGCGTTGCTGCGATCACCGTCTGGGGAATATTTACAGGCCCTCACCATAGCTTCTGCTTCTTCTTTTGTGTTAACCATAGGAACCACTATGCCACGGGCGCCTATGTCCAAAGCAAAACAAATTAGATCGGCACGATTTGCACTAACTCGCACCAGTGGTGATGCCTGGGCGCCGCTGGTTGCCTGTAAAGCCCTGTTATATTCTTTGACCTCAACTGGTGAGTGTTGGGTGTCAAATAGTATGAAGTCTAGACCTGAATTGGCCAACATGGACATATTGTCTTCAAACACCGAGCCGGCAGTGCCGACCACGGTCTTCCCCGACTTTAAAAGTTCTTTAACTCTATTCATCTTTAAAACCTCTATTTCTGAATTAGGATTTGTAACTTAACAGCTAGAATTTGATCAGGTTGAATAATAGCATTTTGAACGAAATGTGGTATCTATCCAAACAGGCTGATTGAATCTATACCATTTTTTGCAATGATTCTTAATTTAGGGATATATTTTGACGTTTTATATGAAAATGTAATATTTTGAGGTCTTAATGGGCTAACTATTCAGCCAATAATTTTAAAAAAGGAAGGTGGATTTATGCCAGATATAACTCTAGAAATAAGAAGGATTCCCAGGCCAGGAAAAAGGATGGAGGTGGTTCAATCCGTGATCGCCGCAATGAAAAACACGGGTAGAAGAGGAGTGATTACTGGGTCAGTAATGACTCCACATTCAGGTGATCAGGACGTTGTTTCTGCGTTGATGGTTTCCAGTTGGGATGAATTAGAGGAAATGCATGACGGATTGCTCGCTAGCGAAGATCGACTGAAGGAACAATCTGCGATAGCGGAACTTTGTTCGAAAACAACAATACAGGCGTTGAATGTTCTAGCGCGAGGTGATTATTATGATCTTGGTAATGTCCCTAAATACATGAGAAGAAACTTTCTGATGGCTAAAAGAGGTGAATCAGCCGCGGTCACCGAAACGCTTCTCGAGTGGCGCGAGGCCTTTCCAGTGGGTAGTCGTCCAACGGTTCAACGACCAGTGTCAGGTACTATAGACTTGGTACGTGTGACGGCTGTGTTTGGAAGTTTGAATGCACTCATGGAAGCCTCAGCGGATGTTGCGACGAATCCGGCATATGACATATTCAGGGATAAGATTACCAGTCTTACTGATAGGGTTATGGGCTACAACAGTCGAGTGATACACACAAACTCGGGATAATTGATCACTTTGAATACTACTTAGACCCCGAATGTGGTCTAAGTAGTATTCAGCAATCACATTCCTTAACCAATGGAATTAGGTTTAGAAATCAAAAAGTTAGTAACCTCTTAAATTACGTTCACACAAATGGATTTAAATCCATTCACCTCGTATCCTAATTCGTTCCAATTAGATTTTGCGGGTTGTAAATTTCCTATCTTGTCTTTGGCTCTGGAGAGTATGGTGTGGTGACCTGTGTTGGTGCTGATCCAAGAGAAGTTCCACTGACGCCACGAGTATTTATCGGAAGGCCCGACAAGTCTGGCTGGCTGCCAGGTAGATCCACCGTCTGTGGAGACATCTACGGAGTCTATTTCTGCATTACCAGACCAGGCAAATCCAGATATTGAGTGGGAATCTCCCTTTACGTCAGTTCCGCTCATTGGAGAAGTTATGAGTGATTTCACTTGCATCAAACTGACCGGTCTTGCAGGAATTTCGCCAGATTTGAACATGTATTTGTACGTTTGAAAATAGCCCTCAAACGGACTACTCAATGCTGTGATTTGGCGTACCCACTTTACGGAAGCCATTCCGTACCAACCCGGGACGACTAAACGTAGTGGGCCACCATGCTCCACACCTATTGGCTCGCCATTCATTTCGAAAGCAAGCATTGTGTCTGGATGCATCGCGACATCTATAGGTAAACTACGCTGGAAGTTCTGAGTCTTTATACCTGGTTCGGGTTCTCCTGAATCTTCCCCTTCGAAGAGGAGTTCCTTCGCTTCAGGGTCAATTTCGAAAGATTCCAGTACTTTTGAAAGAGAAATTCCAGCCCATACAGCAGTACTTACAGCTCCTGACTCAAATTGATTTCCTGGGACTCTGGGTGTCAGATCCATTCTGTTATTTCCAGCACATTCCATCGTCACAGCCTGCGTCTGCTTCGGAAATTTGGACAGATCTGAAAAAGTAAAAGAGCCTGGATTTTTGACGGAGCCGTTTATGCTTACAATCCAGTCGGTATCTGGGGAATCTGAAATATCGGGGAAATTGAAGTGATTTCTGATATAGAAAACGGAGTTGGGAGTTAGCCACGAATCAAGTGCGGGGCTTGGGGTCTCACCTATCATAGGTTCGGTCTCTACGGGCTTGAGACTTCTATTTATTGGCCGGGCTACCCTTGGTGAATCCATTAGCTGGGGGCCCCCGGCCTTACTACACTTACAATGCATCTTCTGCCTCCTATAAATTTATAAAACCTCTAAACATATCGATAAGCCGACTTTAACTTGATATATAGCAGTAAAGCAAGCCCTTCATCTTGGTTATTTGGAGTATATTAAGGCGCAGGAATCAATTACTGGAAAACGTATTTAAGAGACTTTTAAGATAGTTAACGGATATAAAAGTTGAATTTTTATTGAGAGGTATTTCCCGTTGACCAAAGGAAAAATAGCAGAAATTACCATAACGCCCGTTCCGTCTCATTATCACAAAATGGTCGGTAGACCAGCATTTGCCGATGATATTGGGAATCAGAGAACTGAATGGCTTGTTAGAGCGCGAACAGATAGCGGAATAGAAGGTCTGACTGTAGCCAACAGATTCATGCAACAATTCCATGGCTTTGATTCATCCGATGGGACAATTCGTGGCCTTATATCTTTGTTAACGGAGACTTTTATTGACCGCTACGTCAGCGAATTTTTGGAAGTATCAGATGGCCAAGTGGTGGGAGTATCACCCATCCACAAGGAGGCTTTCTGGTCCCATGGCTGGATGAGCATCCTAGCATTTGATCTCTTGGGTCATGAACTTGGTCTGTCTTGTGTAGACCTTTTGGGTGGCCCGGTTAGAGATCAGGTTCCTGCCTATGATACTACCCTGTTTTTCCAGGATTTCCTTCGCCCAGATATTGGAGCGAGACAGGTTGCATTGGAGGCCGCAAAGTCTCACAAGGATGGCTACAATGCCTTCAAAATTAAGGTTGGCAGGCCAGGTCGCTGGATGTCGCCTCAGGCTGGCCTTGAAAGGGATATAGAGGTTGTACTAGGTGTGCGTGAAGCAGTAGGACCAGACTGTCGGGTCATGGTTGATGCTAATTTTGGCTATGATGGGCGACTTGATCTACTGGAAGATTTTATACGTGAAACCTTACCCGCTAACCTATTTTGGATGGAGGAGATGGTTAATGCTGATGTGGGTGATTATCGTATGATCCGTCACGCCCGAGATCGAATCGGCTCTAACGCGATGTTGGTATGCGGTGAGGTAGATATTGATCCTCCAAGTCCAGTATTCCGAGATTTGGTGTGTGAAGGATTGATTGATGGTTATCAGCCGGATACAGTGGTCGCCGGGTATTCTCGGTGGCAGGCGTTGGAAAAATGGTTGGAACCAACCGGAGTGATAACCCAACCTAGAAACTTCGGGAATTCTAATTTTGGTAATAGAGCTACATTGATTTTTGGAGCTTCTTCGGAAACATTTACCATGTTAGAAGATGAACGGTATCTTCCTAACGTGTACCGACCTGATGATGTGAAGTTTACGAATGGAGCTTATTCTCTGCCGTCTGGAACAGGGCTAGGCCTAGAAATCGACGAGGATTTGTATCAGAAATATGCGGGATATGAAGTGTCCATCAAGTAGATGGTCTCGCCAAAGTATATTTATTGACGTTTGTACAGCTAGCCGAAAGCCTATTCATTGTATTTTGCGTTGGTAAATAATGTTTTAGCTGGTCTAGATGCACTGGTCTCAAAACGGCTAATACCAAAAGGTTCCAGTTCGGAAGTATCACCTGTTTCAACATATTGACTTACCAATTCCGCGGTGGCTGGGCTACAAATCATTCCAACGTGGTCGTGTCCGGATGCGATACTCACCCCATTCCATTCGGGTATTGGACCTAGTATTGGCATCCCATCAGGTGATCCTGGTCTGACACCCGCTTTTGCAGAGACGAATTCAGCATCGTTTAAAGTTGGGAATATTGCCTTAGCCGCAGACACCATTTGGGAGATTGCTTCTCCTGTAATCGTATGATTAAAAATTCCTTCTTCTCTTGTGGCTGCTGATAGGATCGACCCATCCGCTTGCGGAACGATGCTTTGAACTGTGCATTTTGGAAGAAATCCAGGTTTTTGGAGAATAATTCTCTGTCCTTTTATGGGTCGTATGGGAATTGAACTTGAGAACCAGCGTTGTGAAATCCCACTCCATGCGCCTGCCGCTATAACCGTATGACCGGCATGGTAGGTTCCTGATTGTGTTTTAACCCCTATAACTGTGTCTCCGTAGGTTTCTAGTGCAGTTACCTCCATCCCCTCCAGATAAGTCATTCCTAGCCTAGTGGATGCATGTGCCAGAGAATTTGTATAAGCGGCACCTCTTATACTGGCGTCTAGTGGTGAAAATACGCCTCCCTCTGCTTGATCGGTGATTTCTGGTTCTCTTTCGAGAAGTTCTTGTTTATCTATCCAACGGACGCCAATTCCAAGTTCTTTTTGCCATTGGAGATTGTCTAGCAAGAGGGTATTGGTATCTTCGTCCAGAACGATCTTCATTCCTCCATTCTGTTGGAATTCTGGATCTATTCCAGCCTCTTTAAGTTCTTCCACAAGACTTGGAAATATTTCTAAGCTTCTCATCCCCATGTCAAAGTAGGGCTTAATTGTGTGATCTAAATACCAGATGGGTCCTATAATCCCTGCTGTCGCACCAGATGCTCCTGAAGCCAGTTTGTTTTTTTCAAACACTGTGCTTTTAATCCCTTTTTTGGAGAGTTGATAGGCGATAGAACATCCGATAACACCGCCTCCTATGATTGCAACATCTGTAGTGTGGCTCACGAATTCCTCCGTCAATATGTTCGTAATCAGGCACAGATATTACCATCTAGTGAAGAATAGTTAGCTTGGGAATCACACTGTCTTTTAAAGTATCGTGTCAGATGGGAACGAGTCGATCCAATTAGTTTTAATATAGACTTCAGAAATCGGCCGATATCGATGGGAATAGGGTTTTATCTGGGAAAGTTTATATGGAATATGGTTTTGTTCTACCCAAGCTGACTGATGGAGAGAGTCTTAGCAAATTTGCTAAAGCCGTCGAAGAATTTGGTTTTCACTCAATATGGGCAGCTGATCACATAGTTCAGCCCGTTGAGGAGACCAACCTGTATCCGTACACAGATGATGGCAGGTTTACTGCAAGTGCTGAAGATCCACAACTAGACGCTTTTACTTTATTGAGTTTTGTGGCATCCCAAACCAGCCGAATAAAGTTAGGTACATCTGTTGTAATTCTTCCTTATAGAAATCCTGTGGTTCAGGCCAAAATGTTTTCATCGCTTGATGTTTTGACTAACGGGCGAGTTATTTGTGGAGTCGGAGTAGGTTGGTGGAAGGAAGAATTTGAAGCTCTAGACGCTCCCTTCATAAACCGGGGACTTGCAACAGATGAATACCTTCAAATATTTAGAATCCTGTGGAATTCCAGGATCTCGGAGTTTAAGGGAGAAACCTATCAGTTCTCAGGAATTGCTTTTTTCCCCAAACCGGTGCAAAAACCTGATGGGATTCCAATCTGGGTAGGAGGACATACTAGGCGTGCTGTAAGGAGGACCGTTAAATATGGGGATGTATGGCATCCCACACGACTTAGTCCTACACAAATAGAATCTATGCTCCCATATATTAAGGACCAATGTGAAAAATTTGATAGAAATATTAACGAAATATCCATCTCGCTTAAGCGGACGCTTCATTTCACCGATATAGGGATCGAGACAAATTCAAAACTACGCTCTCAAGCTGCTTTAATTGATTCCACACCGGTGATAACTGAAGATATTAAGAGATGTGAGCAACTGGGTATCAGCCAACTGACCTTCGACTTTCAAACAAGCGAATTGGACGAATGTATAAGGATCATGGAGCATCTGGCTGATATTTGAAATAATTAGTGACTGGAATATATTTCTTAATTTTTTAGCGAGTTGTAGCCTATGTCGGATTACTTGATCCGTTGGCCTAACCACCAATGGTTTCTGTTTTATTTTAGACCTTCAAAGTTAATTTATAGGTGATTTATGCGAGAGAAGATGAGGGACAAGTCAAGAGATGATTTGGCTTATGCTTTGAACCTGTTTGGTGTGAAAGCTGAAATGTCTGATCGAGGGCGACCGGAGGAAAAGGTTGAGAACTCCTGGTATCAGAGGTCACTTGGGGTAATCGATATTTCTGAAGGACCGATCAGGTGGATAAATATTCTCAAAAGAGATAGAAGTAAAGACAGTCCACCAAAATGGTGGGTTGTGATGGGGATTCCAGATACGGTGGAAATATCCAGGTCTAAAGAGATCAAGATCAAAACGGTAAGGAAGAAAAATTTTCCTTTGTTTGGAAAGGTGGTCGACGTGGTTTGGAAGGGTGACAGTGGTAGCACTGGCTTGGGTAGTACTCTATCAATCGATCAAGACGTGAAAATGTTGTCAGAGCGCCTGGGCAACATGGAAATTAAGAGCCACTCCAATTCAAATAACTGTGAGAATTGTGGGGAAAAACGAAACGGGACGTCATCATTTTGCGTCTCATGTGGAGGATTTCTCG
>Ga0209034_10001612_pt1 | contig 10841 bp, 8 predicted proteins | sample MarorgKNORR_S2LV_2_FD_188219 | JGI IMG/M metagenome (GOLD analysis project Ga0209034, IMG submission 188219) | Marine microbial communities from the Southern Atlantic Ocean, analyzing organic carbon cycling - 250m_A/KNORR_S2/LV (SPAdes) (version 2) | ecosystem: Environmental > Aquatic > Marine >...
CTTGTGCCACCTGACCGACCGTTGACTGCGCTGTCGTTGATTTCGCCGAAGCGACCGTAACCATCGCCGCAAGTGACGTAACCAATTGTCGACGGGTCAATTTCCGTGATTCGAACTGTTCAACAAGTTGTTCAATCTCCTGAGTCATTACCATCTCCCGTCACCGCTAATCGAGGCGACGCATCTCTAAATCGACCCCACCCTGATGCAAAATGAGTGCCTCTACTAGGTCGTTACCCAGCCGAAACGAAATTCGAGCATTCGTGTCTCGATAAAAAAAATCCGTTTCTGATTCAGGGAAAATCTTGACGGCGGCCTGGTCAGTCATTTGGGCTACTAATTGGTTACCATCCTTACTAATGCTGATTCCGAAACCAGGTTGTTCCTCGTATTCGCCAACGTAACGAGACAAAACATCATCTGCAAGCACCACGGCCGGACGCGTCTCTGGGTCAAGGCCGACTGCACTAGTAACTTTGTTCGCACGTCGCCCAAAACCCTGTTGCTCAAAGACCAAATGATCGACCTCTCGGGTATCTTCACGAATCCCAAACATGATGCGAAGCCCAGATTCGACCTCAATGAATTCGGTTTCCGAGGCGGGGACAAGTAATCGAGTCCCGCGACCAGGTGCACGCACATATAGCCGATCACTCTCAACAAGAATCGTTAACAGATATGTCGACGATAACTCGTATTGCCCCACGTAACGACTAAGCAACAGCGGGTCAACATGGATAGGTCCTTGAGCAGACCCTGAACCAGGAATTAACAGGATCGACATCGCCAGAGCCACACATAGCGAGACTTGTCTAAACATCTTCCCGACTGCCGACCGCTCCTGCAGTGTCAACATTGGCAAACGAACTAGTACTTATCCAGTCCCTCTGTCAGTTCAATGTAAGTACCAAAGGGATCGGTGAAAAAAGCTATGGCAATGCCAAGTTCATCCAACTCACGGTAAGGAACATCGAACTCTACACCCGCAGATTCAAGCTGCCGACAGAACGCTTCTAGATTCTCGACTTCAAAACCGATATGGTCGAGACTTCTCCCTTCAGTTCCCTCAAGCGACGCCGGGTTTCCTGAATAAGTCAGGTTGACACCTGGTAGATCTGCGGCCTGAAAAGATCCACGCGTCCCTGGAATTGCACCGAATGTATCGACGTACCAGGCTTTCATTGCATCAACATCATTCGTATCGAAATGAATGTGGTGAAGCGCGATGGCTTCCTCTTGGTCACGGTCCTCAACTAATTCGACCTTTACGTTATCGGGTGCCATAACGAACGCAATATAAGTATCTTGATTGTCTATGTACGCCATGTCGTCGATCACGGCCATTCCAGAGGGCAATTCTTGTCGCGTAACAACAGGGAACCCTGCCGCACGCACCTTACCGAGAACAGCTCGCACACTTGGCACACGGAACCCGATGTGATTGACCGCAGATCCTTTTGTCCCGCCAGTCGGTTCACGCTCCCGGACGAAAACATGGACATTTGGAAACTTGTACATCTCAGACTGACCAAAGGCAGTGGGAACTCCCCCAAGCGTATTGGCCCAAAACCGCTTATGCGCAGCCAAATCCGTAGCGTTGACATGATGATGTCCGTAGACGATCGGTCCAGCGCCTGCCGCATGTAACTGCGCCCATCCCACTGACACGCTCCCTACAAAAAATGCTGTTGCAATAAAAAGAATTCTTGTTAGTTTCATCGTCTTCTCCGTCAGCAACGTACGCTAGAACTCAAACCGAAATGGATACGACATTTTTCCAAAAACAATCGGACGGACAACCCTATACAGATTAAAGAGATACAGCAACACACTAAACTCATCTGCGAACGTTCCGGAAGGTAGAATAAGGCCAGATGCTAATTCGAACTGATAGTCGACATATGCGCCCTCTTGCTATGGTTTGTGCGCTCTGTCTTATCTGCTTTCTACTTGCTGACAGAACGATTTTCGCAAAAACAGAGCAGCCAGAGACACACGACCCGCTCGTCACAACACTTGGAACCCGTGCGTTAGACGTTGAGTACCAACTCTGGTATTACGTAAACGTTGTTTTTGAATCAGAAGTCACGCAGACAGCAGACGGCTATGAATATCGTTATCGCCTGACAAACAAGGGTGACACCCAGGTGCGCGTCCAGTGGCGAGCACTAGAAGAAAGCGCATTTGCTGACACAGTCGATACCGTCGAAGAACTTCGAATGGGGTTACTCGAACCAGGTACTGTCTCAGACTGGCTTGTCTTGAGCAGTAGTGCTGCACCACAGGTAAGTGAAAGTGCGGCCCGTATGTTCGGAAGTGCTCCTTCCGGTGAGGAGGCCGTCCAGTTTAGTGGTCCAGCTCCCGCATATGTACCACAATAAAAAGCGTTGTTGAACCGCGCAGTAATCACGCTGACAGAATAGCAAGTTGTCACTCAGGGTCAGGCTGAATCCCTTCGGCCTCTAGGACTTCCCGTGCCAACCTGAAAGCCTCAACCCCAGCCGGAATGCCACAGTAAATTGCTACCTGAAGCAACGTGTCACGGATTTCATCAAGACTGCAGCCATTTCGTAGCGCACCCCTCATATGAATCTTGAACTCGTGCGGACGATTTAACGCCGCCATCATGGATAAATTGTTCAGACTCCGCTGCTGGTCACTAAGTGCCGACCGCCCCCAAACCTTACCCCAGCAATACTCGCTAACTAATTCCTGAAACTCCGAATTGAACGCATTTACATTGGCCAGTGCACGGTCTACATACTCATCGCCAAGAACTCTCCGCCGAATTTCTAAACCACGTTTATACAGTTCCGTACTCATATCTCCTCAATTTCCTCAAACCTAGGGAACCATCCGACATGAAAAATTATCAGCCGTCCAGTTCTCTTGTTGATCCGCACCGCCGACCGGACCGGTATAAACCGCCTGCTCCGGAAACGCACAAATGGGGCGCTCGTTATCCACGACTCCGTCCGTGAGATGTGTCGCAATGAGAGCATCCGGCGCAACGTCTTGTTCGACCCACTCAACAAGAGGCGCCAACCTGTCCCACGTATCCGGACCCGCGCCGCCACGACAATGCCCCATGCCAGGCACCATAAATAACCGTGCTCGCTCCCGCGCCATTGTTGTATCGCCATCAAACGTAGCGGCAACAACATCGCGATAATACTGAAGCGTTGGTTGAGGAACGACTAATGCGTCGGCCCATCCGTGGTAAACAATCAATTTACCGCGTCGCTGTTTCAAAAACCGAGACAAATCAGGATCGGTGGCATCAGTAATCGCTTTCATGACATCACCTTTACCCTCTCGGACATCGTCAATGTCAAATTCCCACCATGCCCATTCAGGAGGTATCGATGTTTTTGATGGTTCTATCGATAAATCGAGAAGGTTAGATACCGTGACACCGGGGTCAGTGTCATAAAACAAGTAGTTGAGATGATCCCCGCCCAATCGAACTGCACTCGGAAAAAAATTATTCCCACTATAGGGAATGAACAAATTAGCCCACTGTAATTCCGAACCAATGGGTTTCCCAGCGTAGATTGGCTCTCCGACACGATCGCGGGGCCCAGCGTAGAAATCTCTGATTGTCTCAATCTGTGATGCAGTAAAACAATCCTCAGTATCCGCACCATCACGGCACTGGTACTCAGTTAAGTCTCGAAGCGGATCGAAATCGCACCGCGGCGGATCATCGATTACACCGTCACCGACACCATCGATACGATCACACCTCATGGAAACAGCATCAGCCAGAATCTCAAGTTTTCGTATGGTATCGAAACGCCCATCGCCATCACGATCAGACGCCAATGCGGCTGTACCATCGTCGCGTAGCATCCGTTGTAAAAGCCATACTCGAACCGCGTTCATTTCTTGATAATGATTCGCTGGTGCACCAGCCACAATGCCATCGAAATCATCTGGGTACCGCTGCGCCTCCATTAACCCCTGGCGACCACCTGTGGAACAACCTTCAAAGTACGAATATTCTGGCGCGACTCCGTAGTAGCTTCGAATCACCGTCTTCGCAGCCATCGTCGTCAGATGAACAGCTCGGTAACCAAAATCTATCTCAGACTGGCGATTGTCGTAACCAAACGAGGACCCAGGTTCTGCACCATTGTCGTGGCCAGTATTGCTATTTGCAACGGCGTATCCCTCGACCACCCGATGATCCGCAAAGTCCAAGTCACCATCTTTTCCACCATCCCCCCATTTCAGAAACCGACCGTTCCAATTGCTTGGCAACGGTAACTGAACATGGAATTGGATAGCCGGCGGAAGTATTCCTTTGATGTAACAGTAAGGCTCGTTGTCAGTCGTTTCACGAACCCCCGCGTAGGTAACAGTCAAATTATCCAGGTGGAGTAACGACTCACAATCGTGGCGCTCTGACACACTTGGGAACTCTTGAGCCTCTGCAGCCGATACGCCTAGCCCCACCCACGCGATCAACAGTGCTAACCGACAAAACCTTCGAGTGTGATTCAAGATTTCATACTCCTCATCCCACAACATATCTGTTAGACGTGGCTATAGGCCTGACATTTCATAGGAACCGCCATGGCAATGCGCGCCCAGCAGAACAGCGTCGACGTTCATGTAATTTACGCTGACACCTTATTCGTACTATGTGGGTCAGTCTAGCTGAGAGACCTAACGCGGCGCGGCAACACTAGCGCCGCCGAAGAACTTGCCATCCACGCACTGGTCAGACCGGCAATTGTCCTGAAAAGAAGAACCAAGAAGAACCAGGAGGTCAACAGCATCCGGCTTTGGTATGAAAAACCGAGACGGACCAAAAGCCATATCGGCTGGCGAATTGCCATCCTCATTGATCACATCAACACCAGCACCCGCATCTACTAAATACTGGACCATCTCCGTATCACCTCGTCCAGCTGCTCCATGCAATGCTGAAAACCCCTTCGAATCCAAAGCATTTACATCAGCTCCGAGTTCGAGACAGTAGCGAATCGCAGCCATAAAAGAATTTGGCGCATTCTGAGTAAAGTTTCCGACCCATCCGATTCCAGCGGCCACCATCAATGGCGTGATTCCATTGTAGGTTGCTAAGTTAGGGTCAGCACCTCCCTCAACCAGGATCTGCATTGACTCAACGTCTGTTGACTGCGCCGCTCGCCAATACGGTGTCGACCCACTTCCATCGGCCCACCCACGATCATGTGACGTTGGACTGAACCACAACTTGCGCGTAATTCGAGTATTCGGATCAGCACCGTGATCAAGTAATGCCCGTAGTAAATCAAGCGAGTCAACAGCCTCTTGCTCTGTTGGCGGGTTCGGAGCCCACGAGACCGGCGCGAAGCGCATATTTACCGTCGCGTACAACGGACCTAATCCATCAATATTGACAAGATTCGGGTCAGCAAACTGATCCAACAAAAACTGCGCAACAGAATAATGACCATTTGCAATCGCGATGACCATCGGGCTCGACCCATCTCCGCCACTGACCTGGTCAACATCCGCTCCATGCGCAACGAGCGCGCGAACGGCTTCGATGTGCCCGTCCCGAGCGGCAAACAGCAGAGCCGTCATACCGCCCATCACCGAATTACCACCGGGTGTCCGACGGCGCCGAACCGGAACGGGATTGCCATATTCGTCAACCCGTGGCTCTATCATCGACACAACAAAGGACGTCAGACCAACATGCGCTCCATGTCGTACCAATGCCACAATCGCCTCGGGTCGATTTTCCCACGCCGCGAACATTAAGGCAGTTTGTCCGTTTGTTGTTTCACGAGAATTGACAAACGCGCCGCGCTCAACGAGCACATCAATGGTTTCGACACTCCCAGTCATCGCGGCAGCCATTAATGCAGTCGCCCCGGTCGCCGTAACGACATTGGCATCTGCCTCGGTCGTCAAAAGCCAGTCAACCATGTCAGCGTTACCGTTAGTTGCGGCAAACCAAAGTGGTGTCAGTGCACCCACACGGGTCTGAACAGAAACGTCAGCATCGGCAGCCAGCAAAAGATCGGCAACCTCGTCATTGTCATGAAAAGCCGCCCAGTGTAGCGCAGTCATGCCATCACCCTGCGCAGCATTCACGTCTGCACCCTCCGTCATGAGCGTTCGAACACGGTCAAGATCGTTGTTCTTTGCGGCATCAGCTAACGGCGTGTCAGAGGCGTGCACACCAGCAACGGCCAGAAGAATCGAAACGAAAACACCCCCTATCATCCGCATAGTGTCATCCTATAGAGCGAGTTCTCCCGTGCTATCCCCAATGGCCTCGGTATCAAGACCAAGGCGACGCAACACCGTAAGAAGAGCATTTGCCATCGGAGTTCCATCTGGGCAAAGCAGGTGACGATTGCCTTTGAATTGACCGTTCGCATGCCCCGCAAAAAAGAGTGGTACTCGGAGATGATTATGGACGCTTCCATCACCCATTGGACTTCCGTAAAGAACCAAGGAGTGATCCAGAAGATTCCCGTCGCCATCAGGCGTTTCTCGCAACCGTCGAATAAAATACTCGACCTGATCGACGTGGAATGCGTTGAGTTTCGAAAATTCAGCCAACTGGTCTGGGCGATTACCGTGATGAGAAAGTGAATGAAACGGCGTCGTAATACCAGCTTCGTCATACACACGAGAACTGACATCACGCCCCATCTTGAAGGCAGACACTCTGGTCATATCAGTCATAAACGCCAGCACCTGCAGATCAAACATCAATCGCACGTGCTCACTCCAACTATCCGGCACACCGACTGGAGCCGCCGGTATATCCCTCACCACCGCTTCTGAATTCGTCGATTCAACTTGTTGGATACGACGTTCTATCTCGCGCACATCTTCCAAATAGTCACTGAGCCGAGCCCGGTCAGTCGCGCCAAGCGCCAATTTCAGGTCATCAATCTTGTCGACGATCCCATCCAAGATACTGGCATTCGCATGTCGACGAGCACGACGCTGTTCCGGTGTTGCACCGTCTCCAAATAACCGTTCAAAAGCGACCCTGGGATCGCGTTCCATCGGCAACGGAGTCGTTGGCGATGACCATGAAATCGTATTGGCGTAAACACAGCTATACCCATAGCCGCACGCACCCGTAAGAGAACCAACATCCTCAATACACAGTTGAATGGAGGGCATGGGCGTATCTTGCCCGGCCGCTTGTGCGTAGATCTGGTCCATCGAAATTGCATTGTAAATGTCTGCGCCCTCAGTCATCTTGGCGTGCGCACAAGTCAAGAACGCCGCCGACGACCGCGTATGGTCGGCACCAGCTTCCGCCTCGGTTTGCGCAGTAGCCAGCGCGATATCGGTATGACTGACGACCGTTAAATACTCTTGATGTGGCGCCAATGATCGAAGGATCGGTGTCATATCGAAGTCGCGACCAACACGCTTTGGCGACCAATAATGCTGTCGGGTACCTTCACCGGTACTTCCTGCACTTCCATGAACCATCTCAATGGCTGCAAAACGGGTACGCGACGCCAAAGCCGTGTTGCGAGACGCGGCAACGGCAGGCACCATGGCATCAAGAAATGGCAACGCCAGGGACACGCCCATCCCGCGCAACACCTTGCGTCGTGACATGTTCTTTTGGGTGATATACATCGCGCCTTCTTTCAGTTCGTCGCCAACGCTTCTGCTTGACGCATCATAAACGGTGGGCTCGACACAATACCAAGTACAAATGCAGAAAATTCATTGTCATGGGTACTAGCTCGATGAGCGACCCTTCGAACGGCTGCCATATCCGTCGGTTGAAGCACTCGTCCGAGTGCAAACATCATGAGATTTCGAGCAAAATTACCAACAAACAAGTCTTCGGATTGTGCCAAATATTGCCGGAGACTCGATGGCCCATCTACTGCCGTACCGTCAAAGAGACTGTCAGACGCATCAATGACCGTTCCGCTATCACGTGTACGCCACGCGCCAATTGGATCAAAATTTTCCAGCGCAAACCCCAGCGGATCCATGATGCGGTGGCATGATGCGCACGCCTGACTCGCTCGGTGTAACGCAAGTCGCTCACGCATCGTAGACGTGGCTTCACCATGTTCGTTTTCATCAAGAGGAGGCACATTGGCGGGAGGTCTCGGAGGTGGTGTGCCAAGAAGGACGTCCATCACCCAGGCGCCACGAATAACCGGCGAGGTACGGTTTGAAAGCGAGGTGAGGGTTAACACGCTGCTATGTCCGAGTAATCCCCGCCGGTGCTCATCGGCAACAGCGACCCGTCTAAAGCGATTACCAACCACACCCGGCAGGCCATAATGCTCAGCCAACCGCTGGTCGACAAATGTGTAATCAGCTGTCAACAACTCCATCACATTGCCATCGTTGCGAACAATGCTATCGAACAACAACTCGGTCTCCCGACGCATGGACCGCGTGAGATTCAAATCCCAATTGGGATACATGAACACGTCAGGTTTCACGTCGTTCAAATTTTGCAAACGAAGCCAATGCGCAGCGAAATTAATCGACAACGTCTTTGACTTTTCGTCGGCAAGCATCCGTAGAACCTGCCGTTCAAGTTCAGCAGAATCTGACAACTGGCCGGCGGCCGCAACTCCAAGTAATTCCTCATCAGGAATACTGCTCCATAAAAAGAACGATAACCGCGACGCCAATTCAAGGTCGCTCACGGTGTAGTTCTCCCCAGGTGCAACATCGTCAGGGGTACGCTCAAAACGAAATAGAAACTCCGGGTCAGCAAGAATCGCCTGAAGACCGAGGCGAATTCCCTCTTCAAAATCACCCTCGGAACGTCCAGTGTCAAAAAAAGCAATGAGACGATTCCGGTCAATCTCGGCGAGGGGGCGCCGGAACGCTCGGCTCGCAATAGTAGATAAAATTTGATCGGCACACTGTGTGTCTTCAGAAGTACGACTCGGGCGACACGTAAGCACACGCTCACGACTGGGCGTCGCACTGATCCCGGTCACCTCATGTGGTCCGTCGATGCCAATATTCCGAAGGTGTGGCAACCCGGTTAGACCTGGAAAGTGCCCCGTAGACAGGTCCGCTAAAGCCTGGTCGAACGGCATGACAAAATCTTGCACTGGACCAGCTGCTCGCTGAATAAACGAAGCCGAAATCAACTGAGGCCCAGCCTTGATCGAAATCGGGTCGGTACGTAGTACATCTGTCGTCCGCATCTTTCGATTCAGGTCAAGTAATGCCACCCGTTCTCCATTGACTGCAATTTCAATCTGCTCGCCTTCGGCCGGAATGTTGTCCCCGAAAAAGGCACCGATACTGGCAAAATAAAAGGAGAGCCGAAATACATAATTACCGTCCGCTGGGAAATGGTGGCGCACCGCAATCCCACCACGCGTGCCAAATGGTGTCTCTGGTACATGTCGCATCTGCGAAAACGCTTGTGGCACTACGTAGGTCTCAACCGCCGGCGTCGCATCGGGATCGCCAATGGCTAACCGGCTGATTTTTCCAGCCGCCGTTAAATAACTCTCCAGCAATGTAGGCGACACCGTCAAGACATCAGACATGTTGTCGTAACCCTGGCTCATATCGTCAGGTGGCAAGAGCGTCTCGACGTTAACTTCGACGTCAAGAAGGTCGCGCACCGCGTTCGCATACTCCGTCCGATTCAACCGATGCAGGATCGGTCGACCCGGGTTTGGTGCGTCGAACGCAGCGCGGTCGATCCGGTTCTCTAAATCAGCGATAAACGCAGTGCGAACGTGGTCGTCAGGGCGCGGCCGTCCTGCCGGTGGCATCATGCCACTACGAAGTTTGAGAATGACCTTCTCAAAAATCTCGGCGTCTCCTGCAGGATTTAATGGATCGACCTGCTCTAGAGAGAGACCCCCTGTTTGCGTCCGGTCGCTATGGCAGGACACACAATACTCGCCAAGAATCGCAGCCCCATCAACAACCTCCGACTGAGCTGCTGCGAGAGGTGCACCGTAAACACCGACCTCAACTAGGAGTAAAACCGCCGCGACTCTACTGCAAAGGCGGATCCGGTGCACCAAATGTCTCCATGAAGCTCGCCCCTTCTTTCTGGACAAACTTTTGCACTCGACCATGAACAGGATCCGCGGCGTAGAAATTTTTCTCTGCATCTACAGAAAATTGGTGAAGAACGAACACCTCACCAGCACCCGTGCCAAAACCGGCGAGTTCCCACGTAAACTGGGGATTGCCGTTCCAGTCAAGCTTCACCATCCGTGCGGGCCGCGTGGGATCGGCATCACCGGCTGTCCCTGCAGCATTGCCTTCGCCGTTATCCGAAATCCAAACATCGTAGCCGGTCGCATAAATGTCGGTCGGACGTTCAAATCCCGGCCACGTCGCGATCGGCGAAATGTTTGGGTGGTACCAGACGGAGCGCGTTGTTTCATTAAAAACCTGGACTCTGTTGTTTCCCATATCGCCTACATAAATCCGACCGATGCTGTCGGTTGCAACAGCGTGAGGCATAGCAAACTCGCCGCGCCCACTTCCGTTCACCCCCCACGTCGTCACAAAATTTCCTTGGGCATCGAACTTCATAATGCGCGAGTTACCCATGTCAGCCACAAAAATAGAGCCGTCCTCGGTAAACGCCATATCCCAGGGTCGGTCCAAATGATTGTCGTCATCTCCCGCACCACCAGCACCGAGTGACATCACAAGCTCTTCACCATCATTTGAAAAGGCATGCACTTGATGATTCGTCGTATCGGCCACCCAGAGTTTCCGATCAGGATCATAGGGGCTGATCTTGATCTTATGTATGCCGGAAGCACCCTCTGCATCAGTCTCGAACATGTCATCCCACTGTGTCCATGCTTCAGTCATGTTTCCGTCACCATCGACAATGAAGA
>Ga0209034_10001613_pt1 | contig 10839 bp, 4 predicted proteins | sample MarorgKNORR_S2LV_2_FD_188219 | JGI IMG/M metagenome (GOLD analysis project Ga0209034, IMG submission 188219) | Marine microbial communities from the Southern Atlantic Ocean, analyzing organic carbon cycling - 250m_A/KNORR_S2/LV (SPAdes) (version 2) | ecosystem: Environmental > Aquatic > Marine >...
TGTTTTACACCACCCATGCCAATGGCGACTTCGCGCTGAATTTTCTCGACGAAGCGACGCAGCAAAAGAATCCGTTCCTGCTCTATGTGGCGTTCAACGCGCCACATTATCCGCTGCATGCGCCGGAGGCGGATGTAAAGAAGTACAACGGCATGTATGACGGTGGCTGGGACAAGTTGCGCAAGACGCGTTATGCGAAGCAGTTGAAGAGCGGGCTTATCCAAAAAAAATTCAAGCTCAGTCCGCGACCGACGCATGTTCCGGCGTGGGACAGTCTCAACGCTAAGGAACGTGAGTGGGAGGCAGACCGTATGGAGGTGTTTGCCGCGATGGTGGATGTGCTGGACCAAAACGTCGGCCGTATCGTGGCCAAGCTGAAGGAGAAGGGTGTTTGGGATAACACGTTATTTCTTTTCTGCTCCGACAACGGAGCGTGTCCATTTGAGCGCACGCGCGGTCGCTACCTCAAGCCGTGGGATCCCAAGTCATACTGGACTTATGATGCCAGTTGGGCGCACGCGGGAAACACGCCGTTTAGGTTCTACAAACAAAACCAGCACGAAGGCGGCATTAGTTCGCCACTCATTGCGCATTGGCCGAAGGGATTGAAGACCGGACCAGGCAGTATCACGAGGCAACCGGGTCATCTTATAGATTTCATGGGCACGTTCATTGATGTGGCCGGCGCGAAATACCCCAAGCAAATCGGCGATCGCAAGATCGACCCCCTGATGGGCAAGTCGTTGCTGCCGATTCTTGAGGGTAATGAGCGTGAGCCGCATGAGAATCTATATTTTCACTTCGGGACTGACCGCGCTCTTCGGCAGGGTTCTTGGAAGCTAGTCTCGGCCAAGCTGGGCCGCTGGGAGTTGTACAACCTTGGGGAGGACCGGACGGAAACACACGATTTGGCAGCGAATAATCCAAAACGAGTCGAAGCGATGGCCAAGGAGTGGTTCCGCCTGGCCAAGGATGTGGATCGACTGAAAGGACGGCACTTGAACCCCGTGAAGGACAAATTGGCCAAACTCAATTTTCGAAAGAACACCAGTAGCGGTCGTGCCCAGAAATAAACGCGGGATTTATGCTCGGCTGAGTAGTTGCTGCACGATGAAACAGGTTCATTTTATTACCGCCATCGCTTGGTTGGCGGTGAATATCGCCAAGGCGGAGGTGGGATTTAACAAGGATGTGCTACCTATCTTCGCCGAGAAATGTTTTGCCTGTCACGGTATGGATGGGGTGAAACGAAAAGCTGGACTGCGATTGGATGAGCAGGAGTCGGCTTATGCTGAGCGTAATGGCGTTCGAGCGGTGGTGCCGGGGGACTTGAAAAAGAGCGCGCTTATCTCCCGAATTTTTTCAAAGGATGTGGACTTCGTGATGCCGCCATCTGACGAGGTGCAGTTGACCGAGTCGGAAAAGACGAGACTAAAAGAGTGGATTGGAGAAGGCGCCAACTACGAAAAGCACTGGGCTTTCCAAGAGCCAAAGAAGGCAAAATTGCCCTATCGTCAAGATTGGGGGCACAATGAGATCGATCGTTTCATTTTTGAGCGCTTGGCTAAGGCGGGGCTAGAGCCAAAAAAGCAGGCGACCAAGGAGTCCCTGATTCGTCGTGTGAGTTTTGATTTGACCGGTTTGCCTCCTGCGGTCGACCAGATTGATCTTTTTTTGAATGATGTCTCGGCCGACGCATATGAAAAAGTTGTTGACCGTCTGCTTGATTCACCGCGGTTTGGCGAGCGCATGGCTGTGTGGTGGCTCGACGGCGCGCGATATGCTGATAGTCACGGCTACGATAACGATTTGGAGAATAGTCAGTGGCCATGGCGTGACTGGGTGATAGAATCGTTCAATGCCAACAAACCGTACGACGAGTTTACCGTCGAGCAGTTGGCTGGCGATTTACTGCCGAATCCCACGCAGAGTCAGATCTTGGCGACCGGATTCAATAGAAATCATCGAATCAATACCGAGGGTGGGGCGATCGACGAAGAATGGCGTACTGAGTACGTGATCGACAGGGTACAAGCGATGGGCACCGTTTGGATGGGCCTGACGCTGAGTTGTGCGCGTTGCCACGACCACAAATACGACCCGATTAGTCAAAAGGAATTCTACCAAATTTTCGCGATGTTCAACAACCTGGACGAAAAGGGATTTATCAATAATTTGCGCGGAAGTGCGGATCCGCGCATTCGTTATAAAACTAGAGAGTACCAAAGCGAGGTCCGTGCAATCGCAGCAAAGTTTGAAAATAAGGATGAACGTAAAAAAGCGATCGCAAATCTCGACAGCACATATCCATGGGTGATGGTGATGCTGGAAATGGAGAAGCCGCGGAAGGCATTCGTGCTAGATCGAGGGCAATACGATGCACCGATTGAGGAAGTGCAGGCAGGGCTACCGGCGGCGTTTTCGCCGGCGCCGAGAGGCATGAAAATGAACCGGTTGGCATTGGCACATTGGTTGGTGGACAGGCGTCATCCATTAACCGCACGAGTCGTTGTGAATCGCTTGTGGGAACAGGTATTCGGTTTGGGGATTGTTGAAAGCTCGGAGAATTTAGGCGTCCAAACCGATTGGCCAAGCCATCCGGAATTACTTGATTGGTTGGCGGTGGATTTCGTCGAACACGGTTGGAACATCAAACGGTTGCTCAAGAAAATGGTGATGAGTGCTACTTACCGGCAAACCGCATCCGTGGATTCCGACCGTCTCATTCGCGATCCTAAAAATCAATTGCTGAGTCGCGGGCCGCGCGTTCGTTTGCCAGCGGAGATGATCCGAGACCAAGCGCTCGCTGTGTCGGGGCTCTTGGTCGAAAAAATCGGTGGGCCTAGCATGTGGGTTTATCAACCTGCCGGTCTTTGGAAGGAAGTGGAGAAGCGAGGAACTTTTGTGCAGGATCATGGCGAAAAACTCTATCGCCGCAGCCTCTACTCGCGCATTCGACGGACGGTGGCGCATCCGAGCATGCTGTTGTTCGACACACCAAGTCGGGAGGTTTGCGTGGTAAAGCGGTCGCAAACGAACACGCCGCTTCAAGCGTTGGCATTAATGAACGAAGTGACATATGTCGAAGCGGCAAAGAAGTTTGCGGAACGAATGATGGCCAATGGGGCGACGCCGGATGAGCAAATTACATGGGGCTTCCGCTGTGCGGTAGCGCGAGTACCAAAGCCAAGCGAGTTGGTGGTGCTTATATCCGGTTACGAACGGCGCTTAGCCAAGTTCGTTGCCACCCCGAAGAACGCCACATTGCTGCTTGGTCAGGGGGAAACAAAAGTTTCTCAAGCGTTTGACCAGTCTCAGTTAGCAGCGATGACCACCGTGGCGAACGTGATTCTCAACCTCGACGAACTCATCAACAAGTGATGCCTAATACAAAAGAGCAATTGGCGATATTTAGCCGGCAGGATGCGATAAATCGGCGGACATTTTTGGAAACATCTGCGAACGGGTGCGGCGCTGCGGCATTGGGGAGTTTGTTATGCCGCAATCAAACGAATGCTACAGGATCGATTGGCCGAGCGAATTTCGCTCCCAAGGCCAAGCGAGTTATTTATCTTTTTCAATCGGGAGGTCCCTCGCAGATGGATCTTTTTGATCCTAAACCGGAGTTGGAAAAACAGCGTGGCAAAGAGTTGCCGGAGTCCATCCTCGGCAAGCAGCGCCTAACCGGCATGACGTCGAATCAAAAAACGCTACCGGTGGCTCCAACTAATTATCATTTTGCACCACGCGGCATAAGCGGTATCGAATTGAGTGATTTATTGCCCAACCTCAGCGGAGTCGCCGACGACCTTTGTTTGATCCGATCGATGCATTCCGAGGCGATTAATCACGATCCTGCGATCACTTTTTTGCAGACCGGCTTTCAGTTGTCGGGCCGGCCTAGTATCGGTTCGTGGATGTCGTACGGATTGGGAGCGGTGAACCGTAATTTGCCTTCGTATATCGTGCTCACATCCAGGGGTGGTTCCTCTGATGCGCAGCCCTTATACAGCCGGCTTTGGGCGTCTGGTTTTTTGCCGACCGAGCATTCCGGAGTAAAGTTTCGAAATACCGGTGATCCGGTTTACTATCTCTCTAACCCGTCCGGCATCAGTCGGATCATGCGGCGCGATATGCTTGACGATCTGGCCAACTTAAACCAGCAACGCCTCGGCGTAATTGGTGATCCAGAGATTCAATCTCGGATCGCCCAATACGAGATGGCCTTCCGAATGCAGTCGAGTGTGCCGGAGTTAACCGATGTCTCCGGAGAATCGGAGAAAGTGCTTAAACTTTACGGGCCTGACGTAAAAAAACCTGGCTCGTACGCTGCGAATTGTTTGTTGGCACGGAGGCTGGCTGAGCGGGATGTGCGTTTTATCCAGCTCTTCCACATGGGGTGGGATCATCACTTTAAACTGTCACAGGATTTGCCTCGTCAATGTCGTGATACTGATCATCCCACCGCCGGACTCATCCGAGACCTCAAGCAACGCGGATTGCTGGACGAGACCTTGATTGTCTGGGGTGGAGAGTTTGGCCGGACGATTTACGCTCAGGCGCCGGATAAAAATGGAGGACGAGATCATCATCCGCGCTGCTTCACTTTCATGTTAGCGGGTGGCGGCGTGAATAAAGGCTACGTTCACGGTGCCACGGATGATTACTGCTACAACGTTTCGCTGAACCCTGTCCACGTTCACGATCTTAACGCGACTATCCTACATCAAATGGGTTTGAATCACGAGCGGCTCACGTACAAATACCAAGGCCGTCAATACCGCTTAACCGACGTCCACGGGAAAGTCGTTCATGATATCCTTGCGTAATTTTCAGATTCTGCGCCCAGGGTTTTAATCATTCATTTGTTTCTCACATGCAGGATGAGGGGATTAGAAGCGATGCCTTTTTCGGCCGTGGCCCGGATATGGAAGCGCTTGGTGGTTTCCGGCACCCAATCGTCGGCGGTGATGAAAAACTCTCGCTCGGTTTGGCCTTCCACGATGAGCAGGCCGTTTAGGCCGATGTTGTCCACATAAACGCCGTGCGGCAGGTTGCGGCCAGCGTCATGGCTGCCCAGTTCAACGCGGCCCGTGAAACCGTTTCGATCCACTTTCACCCGCGCGGAAATGGTCTCTCCCGGCGCGATGATGAATTCCAGCGGTTCGGCTGTCGTGCCGGTTTTCGAGGCGCCGCTTTCGTTGGTGGTTACTTGCACGAGCAGCTTGGGTTTGTCGATCGGTTTGATGTTTCCGAGTTTACCAATGTCATGGGTGACTTCTTTTCCGTTGATCGTTGCTGTTGCTGTCACTATTGCAAAATCGTTCTCCGGCAGTGCTGTGTCGATTCCGGTGTAGATGGCGCCAAAGGCCATGAGTTGCCCGGCCTCGATGGTCAGTGGCGTGGTCACGTGAAACCCTGCCGGAACGTCTGTAATGTCGATCCTGATTGGTCCCTCAAAGTCGTCGAACCGTTCCGCCTTCACGTTGAACTCGCGGCCGCTACCCTTGGGCACGCCATCGGCAAACCCGCCAATGTTGATTTTGAAATCCGGTTTACGTGGACGAATGGTGAGCGTGTACTTAAAGTCCTCACCTTGGAAACCGCGCACATCCGACACACGTACCAGGTAGTTCCCATCAGAGGGGGCAGTGAATGTCAGCTTTGAGTCCTTGCCGAATCGTCGCCGACTTTCGTCGTCGTTTTGGTAAAAAATGGTGAACGTTGGTAGGCCATTCGCGGTGGGAGTGGCGCCCTTGGCCAAGGGCTCAACGATGTAGGCCGGTTGGCCAAGCGGATGCGTCAACGGCGTGGTGTCGTGGTAGCCATAGCGACTGCCGCTGCCGGGGTAGACCATGTAGCCACTGTCGGGGCCGCGCGGGTAATGCCAAAGCTTCACTACTTCGCCGTTCACATAGAGGAATTGGTTGAGTTTCATTTCGTCCCATTTGAAGAGCCGAAAGTCGCCGGAGGTGTTGGAGTCTTTCCCGCGGAAGGTCAGCCAGGATTCCCGCACAGCCTTGAGTCGAACGCGTTCGATGGGGTGCCCGGCAGCATCAAGTACTTCCACTTTCGAATCCAATGGCGACTTGCTGCGGGCGGCGTTGATTTCCATCACCCATTGTTCGCCGGCCTTGGCAGCGAATCGGAACACGTCTGTGTCGTCGTCTTTGTTGCCATAAATCACTCCGGTGACTTTGGCTGGCGCCTTGATGGCCATCGCCGACTTTGTGTCGTCGTTGGGTTCATTCTCGGAAAGTTCTGCCTGTTCGATCCCGGTCTGGGTGTTGGCTTGGGGAGATTGTGTCTGGGCGAGGGTCGTCCTTGGCTTGGCTAGGCGCAGTTCATATTTCTGAACCGAGCCGTCCATCCGGCCGACGTGCAGCGAGTTTTCATCGTTGTCAAAGGCCAGGGCGGAAACGACATCCGACTGGCTGTCGATGGTCTGCAGTGGCTCAAGGCTTGGCAACGCCCAAACTTTCACCGAGCGATCGGCGGAGGCGGAGGCCAAGTACGTGCCTGCTTGGTTGATCGCGAGATCGGTAATCTCATCCTCGTGCGCATAGCGAACACGCTCGAGCGGATTGATTTGGGCTTGATCGCCGCTGATCCATTTCCACATGCGGATTTGTTTGTCGGCACCGGCGGCGATGACGTGTCGGCTGTCCGGCGTGAATGCGGTGATGAATTGCTCGCCAGTGGGCTGGCCGAATGTGTCTAGCCGTTGGCCGGTTGTGGTGTTCCAGAGTTTTACCGAAGAGTCGCCACCGGCGCTGGCCAGCACCTTGCCGTCAGGGCTGAAGGCGATACCGTACACGGCTCCGTTGTGGCCCTTGAGCGTGTTCAGTAGCTTGCCGGTTTTTGCCTCCCAAAGTTGGATAAGCCGATCGTAGCCGGCAGTGGCCAATCTCTGGCCGTCCGGCGAAAACGCAACCCCATACAATGCATCGCGATGGCCACGGCTGAAGTCGCGGACTTGATCTCCGGTTTGGAGATCAAACAGCACCGCGACGCCATTCAGGCCGGGAACACCGGAGGCGACTACCAGCCATTTGGCATCCGGCGAAATAGTAATGGCGTTCACTTTGCCGGGGATTCCGCTGAGCGTCTTGTTGTCGAGCTGAATTTCACCATAACGTCCAATCGCAAGCTGCCCATTTGAAACGACGGCCATGGCGGTAACCGGCCGGGTGGCATTTTTGTTCGGTGCCGTTTTCGGTACGTTCAGCGTGGCGAGTATGGAGTGATCGTTACTTGGTCCTTTCGCCCCGCCATTGATCCATGCCGTAAGCGTGGCGATGTGTTGCGTTGTTAGCTGCGGTTCCTTGCGTGGCGGCATATACGGCTTTGCCTGCTTGGTTACGGCCTTAATGAGCAGCGAGTCGCTGGCGTTGCCAGGCTGGATAGTGGCTCCGTTTTCGCCGCCTTTCATCAATAACTTGAATGTCTCGACCGACATTTCACCCTCCAAATCGACATTGTTATGACAACCGGCGCAGTACTCGCGAAGGATCGGCGCAACATCCTTATGAAAATCGACAGTTGCTCCGAGAGGAGGCAGTGCGATGTACGCGAGAATAAGTGTGTTCAGAAATTTCATGATCTAGTGTTGAAACAGGAATTCTCTGCTGGTCATCAACGCCCAGAAGAGATCTTCCACGACGCCGCGGCGTTCGGTTTCAGGTGCCACCTCGAAAATATTCTTAAGCCGTTTACGTTCCGAGTCACTGGGGCGGCGAGAGAGGCAGAGTAGGTAGGTTTCCTCAATGATTTTGTCGTTGTCCTGTGTAATCATCGTGTTCACACAGCTTTGTTGGCTGCGGAGGTTATTATTGAGCGTGTCGCCGTTGGAGAGGTGAAGGACCTGCACCATGCTGGGTTTGTTGGAACGTTCGCATTCGCAAGTGATCTCGCGTTCATTCCGTCCGAAGGTCTTGAGGAAGTACGAGGTCACGGCGGAGTCGGAGAGTTGCAGCGCGCGTGTTCCCTCCCGGTACAAGCTTGTTCCCTGCGTGCTACCATCAGATAGGGTGATCTGGTTGTATTTCGGAGATACACGGGTTACCGACGTGATCGCGTCCTGTAATACCTCGGCCATCAAACGGCGAGGATAGTAGCGGGAGTAATATTTTTGGTCGCCTTCGTTTTCCGGCAACGGTGTGCTGCTGCGGCGATACGTCTCGCTTCGCAGGATGAGCCGCATGAGTGACTTGAGATCGTAATTGTTTTTTGCGAGATGCTCGGAGATTGCATGCAACAACGGTTCATTTGAGGCGGGGTTGGAGGTACGAAGGTCGTCCACCGGTTCGACGATGCCGCGACCGAAGAAGTTGGCCCAGACACGGTTGGCGATGGAGCGAGTGAAATATGGATTCTCTGGTGAGGTTAGCCAATCGGCCAAGACTTCGCGGCGATCTTCGGTCGAGTCGCTAGCGATCGCTTGGCCGTCCAGCGGGGCCGGCGGTTGAGGTTTTCCGGTGCGCGGTTGAATGAGATCACCTCGGTCGGCGATGAACAGCGTCCGTGCCCCGTCGCCGCTGCGGGCGTCGCCACCCCAGCCCTTGGCCCGAACGCGGGCAAATAAATTGGCGAACGAGTAGTATTGGTCATTCGTCCATTTTTCCAACGGATGATTGTGGCACTTGGCGCAGTTGATGGAGAGGCTCATAAACGCTTGGCTTACGTTTTCCGCCATCGTTTCCGGATCCTGATGGATGGAGTAAAAATTTGCGGCGCCATTTTTCAATGTGTCCCCTTTGGCGGCGACGACTTGTCGGACGAGTTGATCCCAAGGGGTGATTTTTTCGATCTCGCCGCGGAGCCAATCGTAATAGATTTTGAGGGCCTGAGGGCGTAGTTTTTTGCTACTGATAAGGAACAAGTCGGATAGACGATAGGCCCAGTAGTCGACGAATTCCGGCTGCGCGAGGAGTTTTTCGATGAGATCGTCGCGCTTGGTATCAGAGGTGTCGGCGAGGAACACCATGGTTTCTTCCGGTGTTGGCAACATACCAACAACGTCGAGATAAACGCGCCGTATGAATTCACTGTCGGAACTTGGATTGGAAGGCTTGAGGTTGAGTCGCTGCAACTGCTCTATGACGCGTTTGTCGATGATGTTACGCTTGGGGGTGCGTGCAAACACTTCGTCTGGGATCACGCTTGGCCAAGGGGAGGTGATGCGTGCCAAGGCGATCTGTCCGGAATACCAAACGCTGATCGCGCCTTCACCGTAGCCGATAACCTTTGCAAAACCAGTGGCTTCGTCTACTTCAACTACGGTGGCATCAGTCGAGGTGAAGCGCGCCCAGCGTGTAACGTCACGCTTGGTTCCGTCGCTAAAAAAAGCGTGTACGGTTAATGACTGTGTATCACCTTTTTTAAGTTGCGAAATAGCAGGGGAGAGTTCGATCCGGTTCAGTTCGGTATCGTCTGTCGATGGGGCGGGTGCACCTTGCTGAATCCACTCGATGAGTAGTTTGTAGTCGTCGGAATCTTCGTGGAGTATTTTGCCGCCTTTGTGGCGGACGGCGGCGGTCGGTTTGATGACAAACAAGCTGCGAGCCGGATCGGCGTACTCGATGCGGCGGCCGCGGTTTTCACGAGTGATGTTATAATAATCGGTCGCGGGATCGTAGGCATTCAGGCTCAGCCGAAAGCCGCCTTTACCGGCGAGAGCACCGTGGCAACCACCACTATTGCAACCGGCCTTGGACAACACCGGCAAAACATCATGCCGAAAACTCCGCGGCCGATCGCTGGCAACGACAGACGTCACCAAGGTGAGTAGACTCAAGAAAGCTAGTGTTCTCATGCGAACAGTTCCTTGATCGGTTCGTTGCCGAAATCGACGAGCGGGAAGGGACGTCCGGATGGGCCGGGCAGGGTGGCTTTCGAGTCGAAACCAAGGCTGTGGAAAATCGTCGCTACGACATCGCCGGGTTCGACTGGTCGTTCAGCCGGGAAGCCGCCAATCGGATCGCTTTTGCCGATCACGCGGCCGCCTTTCACACCGCCACCTGCGAAGGAGCAGGTGAAGCATTGCGGCCAGTGATCGCGACCGCCGGCCGGGTTCACTTTCGGTGTACGACCGAATTCGGATAGCGTTGTGACCATCGTGTCATCGAGCAGTCCGCGGTTATGCAGGTCTTCGATTAATGCGCTGTAGCCTTGGTCGTACATTGGCGCGACCTGCTCCTTCATCTGCTTGACTGAGATGAACGGTTTCGAGCCGTGGATGTCCCACGAGAGTTGATCGAACACTGTAAGGAAGCTGTTGATGGTGATCATGCGTACGCCGTTCTCCACCAAGCGGCGGGCAAGCAAGCAGCATTGTCCAAAGCGATTCATGCCGTAGCGTTCGCGAACGGATTGTTTCTCCTTGCTGATGTCGAACGCAGCCCGGGCCTGTTCGCTGGTCATCATGCGAAACGCGGAGTGGAAGCTTTCGTTCAGCAGTCGGGCGTCCTCGCTGGCTTCAAAATTTTTCACCGCGCTGTCGACGATATCGCGCATCTTCCGACGGCGATCGAGTCGTGCTGCGCCGATCTGATCCGGTGGCAGCAGATCGGGCACCTTGAAATCCTTGTTTGATGGATCGGCGTTCAGCGCGAACGGATCGTGGGCCTTGCCGAGGAAACCTCCGGCCTGGCCGTTGGGCATGTTGCCGCCGCCACGCCCCATCAATTCCGGCAGCACGACAAATGGTGGCAGGTCGCTCTTGCGTCCGAGCAGGTAGCTGGCGACGGCTCCGGCGTGTGGCGTTTGTATACCGCCGGTGAAGCGCCGGCCAGTCTGCATGATCTGCCAACCAGCATCGTGCACTGCTGCGCCGCCGTG
>Ga0209034_10001615_pt1 | contig 10838 bp, 7 predicted proteins | sample MarorgKNORR_S2LV_2_FD_188219 | JGI IMG/M metagenome (GOLD analysis project Ga0209034, IMG submission 188219) | Marine microbial communities from the Southern Atlantic Ocean, analyzing organic carbon cycling - 250m_A/KNORR_S2/LV (SPAdes) (version 2) | ecosystem: Environmental > Aquatic > Marine >...
CCTGCAGCAGTGTTTCCGTGTCTCGATGTGGGGGGGTAATGAGCTCAATTAAGGCCTCTGAGTAATCCGTAGTAATGTAAGGATGGGTCAGGGTTGATCCCAGACGAGAGGGGTGTGGCCGTTGAGAAATGATACCTTCCTGATTTACGCGGAGACTTTCTTTTTCTAGCCCTCGGCGAATGCTGAGGAGGCTGCTTGCAGCACCTACCTGCTCGATCTTTCCCAGAGTCCGTGTTAGCGTTTGGGTCATGGAATCTTAATCCGGGGCAGAAGTCTGGCGACTGGTATCAGGAGACAATCGAGGTCGATACTGTTGGTCGAGAGACTCGTGAACTCACAGGGTTGATTGACCAGTTTGTCGCTCGATCAGATATGCAGACAGGGTTATGCCACATTTGTTTACAACACACCAGTGCATCGTTGCTGTTATCAGCAAATACCGACCCGGTGGTACAGGTAGACTTGGAGCATTTGATGCAGCGTATCATTCGAGATGGCGATCCGGTTTGCCGGCATGCCAGCGAAGAATCTGACGACATGTCGGCCCATCTTCGTTCGGTGTTGACTGGAAGTTTCCTGACCTTGCCAGTGGTTGAACACTGGCTGGGACTTGGTGTGTGGCAGGGTGGATATCTTTGGGAGTATCGATATCAAGGTCGCAAACGGTGCCTAGTCTTGACTATCCAGGGTGAGATCAGAGCTTTATGAATCGAATGAGTTCAGTGCTTGGTAGCCAGAACGTGGCCGCAGCCCACCGTTACAGTGTTGCACCGATGATGGATTGGACTGACCGGCATGAACGTTATTTTCTGCGCTTGATCACGCATCGAGCGATGTTGTATACGGAGATGATCCCTGCGGCAGCGCTGTTACATGGTGATCGAAACCGCTTACTTGTACATAGCGCGGCCGAGTATCCTCTAGGGCTGCAACTGGGGGGTAGCAATCCCCGTGAGATGGCTCTTTGTGCTCGCTTCGGTGAAGCAGCGGGATTCAATGAAATCAATATGAATGTGGGCTGTCCGAGTGCGCGTGTCCAGTCTGGCCGTTTCGGAGCATGCCTGATGGCAGAACCGGAACTGGTGAGCGATTGTTTCAGCGCTATGGCATCAACGGTCCGTATTCCTGTCACCATCAAATGTCGCATAGGCATTGATGACCGAGACAGTTATGAAGATCTTGAATCGTTTGTTACTACACTTGTAGAAGGTGGTTGTCGCACATTCATTGTTCATGCCCGCAAGGCCTGGCTAACCGGCTTAAGTCCCAAACAGAACCGCGAAGTACCCCCGCTACACTACAACATAGTGTATCGGCTGAAGCAAAACTACTCTGATCTGGAGATTATTGTCAATGGCGGAATCTGTAGCATTGAAGCTGCCCGCTCTCATCTAGAGCACGTCGATGGTGTGATGGTTGGACGAGAGGCCTACCAAAATCCTTTTTCACTCGCCGATGTTGATGGGGAACTGTTCGGTATAAAAACTCCGTCACTAACGCGCTGGCAGGTGCTGGACCAGTACAAATCCTATATAGCCAGTGAAATTGAGTCTGGCACTCAGCTTAAACACATGTCTCGACATATGCTGGGTCTTTTTGCGGGACAGGTGGGCGCCCGGGCCTGGCGCCGGTATCTGAGCGAGCATGCAGTTCGGCACGGTGCAGGCCTAGAGGTCATCGAAGCGGCCGAACGTATTGTGCGGCAGAAGATGCAGCACGCGGCATAGACGTTTTGAGTTCTGTCGTTTCGATTGAGAACTCTGCGTAGGCCGAATCATGATTCAAAAGAAAACCACCCTATTAAGTGTGTCGGCTCTGCTGGTGCTTTTGGCCTTTACCATAGTGCTGACAGCATTGGCGCTGAATACCGTCAATTTACGCAGCAGCTTTGCCGAATACATCACTCAACAGACTAAAAGAAACGTCACCATCGGGGGTGACGTTGAGATGGATCTTGGATTTAGTGAGTCTGGTTCGTTGTTACTGACCCTCAAGACAGAGGACCTGGTGGTCTATAACAATCCCGATTTCAGTGCTGAGCCTATGCTCCATGTGCCATGGGTTGAACTTAAACTCGGGTTGTTGTCAATTCTGACAGGAGGGTTCGATGTCTATGGTTTACTGATCGAGCGTCCTAGGTTCGATCTTGTCCGACTAATCGACGGACGTTCAAACTGGCAAGATATTGGGATTCTTGCTGTTCTACCCGCTAATCAAGTGAACGTATACGCGGGCGTGGTTCATTGGCGCGATCGTATGACTCAGCAGGCGGTAACGCTAGCCGACCTGTCTTGGCGTTCGAGCAGATCCGAGACTGACCCGACAATCTCCTGGCAGACTTCATTTCAACTCTCGTCGGAGGTGTTTGGCTCGCCGTTAGCTGTGCGTCTATCGGCAAATGCTCCAGTTAAACCTGGTCAATCGAGTGACGTGGAATTGAATGAAGTTGTTGGTAATGTGACAGCGCCTGGATTGGTGTTGAGTATGAGACTGCCAGAGATGAACGTGGGCATAGACAGCGGCAGGATCCATGTGGCGGAATCAGTAGTGACTGTCGCTGCCGCTGGTGCTGAGGTCGCTTTGAAAATAGCCGATCTGAATATAGATACCAGCGCCCGACAGATCAGGGCCGCACTGCTCGACGCAGATTGTTTTATCGGTCGATTCCCGTCCACTATTACTGCTGATGCAATTGCCATCGATCTGTCCAATCAGCGCATTGTTGTGCCGAAGGTGGCCGTGACTTGGCTGGATACAGAACTCTTTGGAGATTTGTCAGCTACCTGGGCAGAAGGAGAGCCAGAGGTTTTGGCTGACTTCGATATACCGTCGGCAGATGTTCAGGCAATTCTGCGCAATGCCGGCGTTGCGCTGTCGGATTTTGTGTCGAGCGGACTTCGTCCGATATCTCTGAGTGGAAAGGTGCGTTGGCAGGAGAATCAGTGGGATTTAGATGGCCTAACTGTAAAGGCGGACGATACCATCGTCACGGGATGGGTCAGGAACCACAGAGAAGATTCAGCAGCCTGGACGTTTGCTCTGGAATCAGACGATTTTCTACTGGTCGATAAGGCGGAAGATGGTTCTCGCTCTATTACTTCTGCGGGTGTGCTTGTCGGTTTGTTGGCCGACCGGCTTTCAAATCTTCCAGCAGATGTAACGGCAACGGGAAGTATCGTTGTCGGGCACCTGTGGATCGACCAGATGCTGACGAAACATGTGATCGCACAGATTCGCTCCAAAGGAAAAATAATGTCCATTGCTCCATTGTCGGGTGAGCTTTACGAAGGTACTGGCAAGCTGTTTTTGTGGCTAGATCGTCGTGCCGAGTCACCCCTAATTCTTGTCCGCCAAGCAGTAGGTGATTTCAATTTGGGAAAACTGCTGCGCGATGCGGACGATATAGCTGGTATAGAAGCATCAGCTGATTTTGAATTAGTCCTGGCGGTGGAGGGAAGGACCGGCGCTGAATTACTCAAGAATGCCCGTGGGGTTGCCACGGTTGACCTGCGTAACGGGGAGCTTTCGGTAGAGTTGTTCAAGCAAGTTTTAGGGAGTTTCAATACCCAACTGGTCAGAGCGATCAGCGCGCAGTTGCCTGAACTTAAAGTCGAGCAGGCATCGACAACCATTCGAATCGATCGCGGTATGGTTCAGAACCAGGATTTTAGATTTGTTGGCCCTGAATTCTGGATGGAAGGTAAGGGTTCACTGTCCCTGTCTGCCGGTGCTATGGATTATAGAATCCTGCTTGCTCTTGAGAATGATCTAAGCAGAGATTTAGGCGGTATACCAGTCATTCCATTCCAGATCACAGGGTCAGTAGGTGATCCCAAGATTACTCTAGATGTCCAGGAACTGGTGCGATTCAAAATTGAACATGAACTCACCGGCGTTTTGCCGCGACCATCCAGCGTATTACCCGATCAGGCCGCAATCACGTTGATCCAGCAACTCGAACGGCAGATTACAAACCTTCAACAGACGCTAGATTCGGAATGAAATCTAGAGTTGGACTTCTATTATTAGATTAGCTCAGGTGTTGTTTCTGTTATGATTTGCTGTAACTTCTAGCAGCTACCTCAACAGTCGCCGATTTCCTCGGTCTTAAATTGGAGAACGTTATGAGCGGTGAAAAGCTCAATAAAGTCAGTGCTCGTATCACGCAGCCGCCTTCCCAGGGTGCGTCCCAGGCAATGCTCTATGCCACTGGCATGTCACGTGAAGACATGGACAAGGCCCAGGTCGGTATTGCTAGTGTTTGGTGGGAGGGCAATCCCTGCAATATGCACTTGAATGATCTCTCTGCGGAGATTAAACGTGGAGTTGAAGAGGCGGATCTCATTGGTATGCGTTTCAATACCATCGGTGTCAGCGATGGTATTTCGATGGGCACAGAGGGTATGTGTTATTCGCTCCAATCCCGGGATCTCATTGCCGATTCCATAGAAACTGTTATGGGGGGGCAATGGTACGATGCGCTGGTAACGGTGCCTGGTTGCGACAAAAACATGCCAGGCGTCATGATGGCAATGGGTAGAGTGAATAGACCCTCACTTATGGTCTACGGAGGTACGATTCAACCCGGAATCGCCAGCAAACAGGTTGTTGATATCGTTTCAGCGTTCCAGAGTTACGGAGAGTTTCTCGCTGAGAAAATAACAGACGATGAACGTGAAGCTATCGTCAGAAATGCCTGTCCAGGGGCTGGTGCTTGTGGCGGCATGTATACCGCCAATACTATGGCAAGTGCGATTGAGGTCATGGGTATGTCACTGCCTTACAGCTCATCCAATCCGGCAGTGGATTCCAGTAAGACTGAAGAGTGCTTTAGAGTGGGTGCGGCCATCAGAAAGTTGATGGAACTTGATCTTAGGCCACGCGATATTATGACGCGGGATGCATTTGAAAACGCTATGGTTATCGTCTCTGCCTTGGGGGGATCAACAAATGCTGTGCTTCATTTGATTGCTATTGCCCGTTCTGTAGATGTTGATCTGAGGATAGACGATTTCCAGGCGGTAAGTGATCGAATACCGTATCTTGCTGATCTGAAGCCAAGTGGGCGTTACGTGATGGAAGACCTACACCATGCCGGTGGCATTCCGGGCGTTATGAAGTATTTACTCAGCGAGGGGTTAATCAGCGGGGACTGTATGACCGTAACTGGTTATACGGTTGCCGAGAACCTGGAGACTGTACCGGAGCTAGAACCGGGGCAGGCCATAATTCATTCCCTGTCCAATCCGATCAAAAAGACTGGCCACTTAAGAATTTTGAAGGGCAATCTGGCGCCGGGTGGTGCCGTGGCTAAAATCACCGGTAAGGAAGGTGAGCAGTTCAGCGGTCCCGCCCGTGTGTTTGACTGTGAGGAGGATATGCTATCCGCCCTTGAAGAAGGACGTATACAAAAGGGCGATGTCATTGTTATCCGCTATGAGGGGCCCAAGGGCGGGCCCGGTATGCCGGAAATGCTGACACCAACATCTGCCGTCATGGGAGCTGGTCTGGGCGACGATGTTGCACTGATCACTGATGGTCGTTTTTCTGGTGGTTCTCATGGATTTATCATCGGCCATGTCGTCCCTGAAGCCCAAGAAGGTGGCGCCATAGCTTTGTTGCGTGATGGGGACGCGATCAACATTGATGCTGTCGCGAATTCAATCACCGTCGACTTGAGCGCCGAAGAGTTGGCCGAACGGTTATCAGAGTGGACAATGCCGCCTTACGAAGCTGTTCGGGGCACACTCTACAAGTACATCAAGAACGTCAAGACAGCCAGTGAGGGCTGTGTAACCGACGAATAGAGTGTAGGGGTATTCTCTCGTTGCCACCAAATGTCAGTTCAGACTGATCTTGATCGCCGCCGCCGCAGCGATTGGTGCAAGACACAGCGCAAGAACTGCCATTGCACTTAATAAATAGATCTGCCCGGCAATAGGTAGACCAAGTTCGGCGTTCTGTACTGCGGTACTGCCAAATACCAGCACAGGTATGTAGAGTGGCAGAACAATCAGGCTCAATAGGACACCGCCGCGTCGCGTGCCGACGGTCAGTGCGGTTCCAACGCTACCTACCAGACTTAAGATCGGTGTGCCAATTAAGAGCGTCAGTAGCAGCACTGCTGTAGAAAGGCCAGTTAGCTGCATCATCGGTGCAAGTAGGGGTGTGACTAATAGTAGAGGGAGACCGGTAACACACCAGTGTGCCAGGATTTTGCCCAGAATTAGAAGTGGTACGGGTCCAGTAGTTAGAACCAGTTGCTCCAGTGATCCATCGTCGAAATCCGACCGGAAGAGTCCTTCTAGTCCGAGTAATGTGGCCAGCAGGGCTGCGATCCAGATTACTCCGGGGGCAAGTGCCTGCAGTTGTGTTGGGTCCTGACCGATCGCAAGTGGGAACAGTGTGAAGACGATGACGTAGAACACGACAGAATTCGCTGCATCTGCCCGATTGCGTATCGCGATCATAACGTCGCGCCGGATAATCGCTGTGAAAAGTGCAAATAGCCCGGTGCGATTCATGTGGATAAGTGCAGGCTCTTGATGTCCCTGCCTTCAAACTGAAGATGCTGATGTCCTGTCAGCACGATTAGCCCACCATCATCCAGGTGCCGGCTAAACCGTGATCTGGCTATATCAATCCCATCCTGATCGATCGCAGTCAGTGGCTCATCTAGGATCCAGATCGATGCCCGGGTAATGAAAAGCCAGGCCATTGCTACTCGTCGGCGTTGGCCTGCTGAAAGATGGATGCAAGGGACATCACGAACCAAGGAAAGGCCAGATTGAGTCAAGGCCTCACCGATTTGGGAGCTGACAGAAAAGCCCTTGATAGCAGCTAGGCATGACAAGTTTTCAGCGGGACTGAGTTCAAGTTTAATGCCGTTGCTGTGGCCGATGTAGGCGAGGTGTTCGTAGTAAGTCGAACGACAGGTTCGAATATCCTCTGATTGCCACAGTACAGTGCCATTGTCGGGTTGTGTGGTGCCGCAAAGGATTCGAAGCAGACTGGTCTTTCCTGATCCATTGGATCCCTGGATGTGTAGAATTTCTCCCGCATCAATCGTCAGGTTCAGGTCGGTGAACAACGCTCGCTCTCCACGAATGCACGTAATTTCGTGTGCTGTCAGCACGTGCAGGGACCACGTCGGACGTTCAGGTTGACCAAGGGTATCAGTAGAATCATGTGTTAGATTATTCTGGACTAGTAGCTGGACCGGGTAGGTGAATTACGGGCGGTAGGCATAATCTCGTACGCAAGGATCACAATTGGTGGCCACATAGACCTTATAATCTAACTATCCAATTGGCGATAATGGCATTATGCACTTAGGCAAACCCTACAGTGCACTGGCACTATTATCAACGTAAATGCTGAGACTATCATCCGGATTTCCAAGTTGTTTTGATGGTCGGTGAGGAAATTGATGCGGCTTGATCATGAGTGACTCTATAAATTGACTACAACAAGCACGAGGCGGAAAAAGCGTTTCGGTCGTAACAGAACTAGACAGGTCGGCGAGGAGGATCGACAGTCGGTTCTAGAGGCTCTCGGTGATATGCCTATTCAGCGTGATTTGCTGATCGAGTATTTACATAAGCTGCAGGATCGATATAGCCATATCTCTGCTGGACACATCGTTGCATTGGCAGATTTAATGAAGCTTGCGCCTGTTGAGATTTACGAAGTTGCTACGTTCTACCATCATTTCGATGTTGTTGCCGATGGCCAACCGATACCGCCGGCTCTTACCGTTAGAGTGTGTGAATCAGTGACGTGTGAACTTTTCGGGTCAGAGTTGCTGGTCAGCTCGCTTCAGGCAAGTTTGGGGGATGATGTCAGGGTCCAGCGAGTCCCCTGCGTGGGCCGCTGTGACGAGGCGCCTGTGGCCGTCGTGGGAAAGAACGCGATTCCAAGGGCAACTGTGTCGCAAGTGTCCGATGTGATTCGGGAAGGCAACACCGCAATCACAGTGCAACCTGACTGGATCAGTATTGAGGAGTACAGGCGAGGCGATGGATACAAGACTTACGAGGCTTGTCGTGCTGGGTCTCTGACTCACGAACATATTCTTGACGAACTAGAAAACTCTGGATTGCGGGGCTTGGGCGGAGCCGGATTTCCTGCTGGAAGGAAGTGGCGGATCTTGAAGGATCAGCCAGCACCTCGACTGATGGCCATCAACATAGATGAAGGCGAGCCCGGTACATTCAAAGATCGTTATTACCTAGAGCGAGATCCTCATCGATTCATTGAAGGTATGCTGATTGCGGCCGAGGTAATTGGTATCGACTGTTGTTATCTTTATGTGCGTGATGAATATCCGGGTGTGCTGCAGATACTCGAGGATGCGATTAAAGAACTGGGCTCGGTATTCGATAATCAATTACCGGAGGTTCATATTCGGCGAGGGGCTGGTGCGTATATATGTGGTGAAGAGTCAGCGATGATCGAGTCAATCGAAGGCAAGCGCGGCATGCCGCGTCTGCGACCTCCATACGTTGCGGAAGTTGGTCTATTCGGCAGGCCTACGCTTGAGCACAACTGTGAAACACTCTACTGGGTTCGAGACATACTCGAGCATGGTGCGGACTGGTTCTCAGGCCAGGGCCGACGTGGACGACACGGGTTACGGTCTTTTTCTGTCAGTGGCCGTGTCAAGAAACCAGGTGTTCACCTGGCTCCGGCTGGAATCAGTGTGAGAGAGTTGATTGAGGAATTCTGTGGTGGGATGCTGGATGGTCATACATTTAACGCATATTTTCCAGGTGGTGCTTCAGGAGGAATCCTTCCCGCTTCGCTGGGTGATGAGCCGCTCGACTTTGATACGCTGCAGGCGCACGGTAGTTTTATCGGCTCAGCTGCCGTGATCATCTTGTCCGACCAAGATAGTCCCAGGCAAGCGGCCCTGAATACAATGCGATTCTTTTCGCACGAATCGTGTGGTCAATGTACGCCCTGTCGCGTGGGTTGCGATCGGGCGGAGCGTCTGATGGAGTTGCCACATTGGGATACAGAACTCCTCGAGGAATTGGCCTGTGTCATGGAGGATGCGTCTATTTGCGGTTTAGGTCAGGCAGCGCCGAATCCTATACGCACGGTAATTCGGTATTTCCCAGAGGAGGTGGGTGCAGAATGAATAGATTGGGAGACCAGGAAGTAGCTCCGATTAGCTTTGTGCTTGACGGCCATTCGGTTACTGCCCAGCCACAAGAAACCATCCTCCAGGTCGCAAAGAAGAGCGGTGTTGACATTCCCCACTTGTGTTACTCAGAAGGGTTGCGGGCTGACGGCAACTGCCGGGCCTGTATGGTTGAAATTGAGGGTGAACGCGTGCTTGCGCCGGCGTGTTGCCGGCAACCGACTGAAGGGATGAATGTTCAGTCAACAAGTGACAAAGCATTGCGCTCTCAGTCGCTTGTCCTGGAATTGTTGAAGGGCGAAGTGGGCCCTGCCCGCTACAGTCCGATCTCGGAGTTAGAGTATTGGTGTGACAGTCGTGGATTGTCTGAGAGTCGATTTGGTGGCCGGACGCAACCACTTGCCGACCAGTCACATCCGGCAATAACCGTCAATCTTGAAAGTTGTATCCAATGCACCCGTTGTCTGCGAGCGTGTCGAGAAGAACAAGTCAACGACGTAATTGGGCTGGCATACCGAGGTGCCCGCGCTGAGATCGTTTTTGATCTTGGTGATGGTATGGGTGACAGTTCTTGCGTGGGCTGTGGTGAGTGTGTTCAGGCCTGTCCAACCGGGGCTCTGATGCCCTCGGGGAACGTGGCGCAGGAAAGTGGTGATACCACTGTGGACTCGGTGTGTCCGTATTGTGGTGTGGGGTGTCTACTGACTTACCATATTAAAGACAAGAAAATAAAATATGTTACGGGCCGTGATGGGCCAGCTAATCATGGAAGACTGTGTGTTAAGGGGCGTTATGGGTTTGACTATGTCAGTCACCCGGACCGAATTACGCAGCCGCTGATACGGCGAGAGGGAGTTGCAAAGGGCTTGACCGATCAGTTTGACCCGAAAGATCCTCTGAAGACTTTTAGGCCGGTAGGTTGGGATGAAGCCCTCGATTTTGCAGCTCAGGGGTTTAAGGCTATCTTGTCAGAGAACGGTCCAAATGCGCTCTCCGGATTTGGATCGGCCAAAGGCAGTAACGAAGAGGCTTACTTGTTTCAAAAGCTGATCCGCACCGGCTTTGGCAGCAATCACGTTGATCATTGCACCCGACTGTGTCACGCATCGTCCGTTGCAGCTTTGTTGGAAGGAATAGGGTCTGGTGCTGTATCCAATCAGGTGGCTGATGTTGCGCAGGCAGAGGTCATAATTGTTATCGGTGCCAATCCGACTGAGAACCATCCGGTTGCGGCGACATTCATGAAAAATGCCGCACAGAAAGGCGCTACCTTGATTGTGATGGATCCGCGTAAAAACCAGCTAGCACGTCATGCTACTCATTATCTCCAGTTTCGCCCAGATACTGATGTCGCGTTATTGAACGCGATGATCCACACCATTATCGATGAGGGTCTGGTTGATGAGCAGTTTATCGCTGAACGCACCACGGATTTCGACCTGGTACGTGAAAATGTTAAGGACTTCAGTCCTGAGAATATGGCGGAGATTTGTGGCATAGATGCTGAGGCGATTCGCTGCGTTGCCCGCGCCTATGGCCAGTCGCGCCGCGCTATGATTTTTTGGGGAATGGGTATATCACAACATGTGCACGGTACGGATAACGCCCGTTGCCTCATCGCGTTATCCATGATGACCGGTAATATTGGGCGTCCGGGTACAGGATTACACCCGCTGCGAGGTCAGAACAATGT
>Ga0209034_10001616_pt1 | contig 10837 bp, 9 predicted proteins | sample MarorgKNORR_S2LV_2_FD_188219 | JGI IMG/M metagenome (GOLD analysis project Ga0209034, IMG submission 188219) | Marine microbial communities from the Southern Atlantic Ocean, analyzing organic carbon cycling - 250m_A/KNORR_S2/LV (SPAdes) (version 2) | ecosystem: Environmental > Aquatic > Marine >...
GTCATGCAGATTTCCTTGGAGGGGAACCGGCCTTGTCCGCGGGAAATCCGGCGGGTACAGAACTGATCCGCTAGGTCTGTCGCTGCCGGCACGTCGGTGCCGGCTACCCAGTATTCGAGGGGTCCGTAGTTTCCCCATTCGTTTGTTGCGGCCGTAAGTGCTTCTTCCAGAAGCGTTTTGACGTGGCTTGGGACGTCAGCCGCGTAGAGGACCTCCATAGGGGTCGTGACCTTGGTTCCCCAAGGGTCGGTGCTGGTTGTCGGAGCCTCAGTCGTAGTCGGCGGCACTCTGGTTGTCGGAGGGGCGGTCGTAGTGGACTGCACGGTAGTTGTCGGAGCCTCAGTCGTAGTCGGCGCAGCTGCGGTCGTCGAGTCGGTCTCAACAGCGACGGTCGCAGCAGTCGGTGAAGCCTCAGGTTCTGAACTCGATCCACACGCTGCTCCAAGAAGGACTGCTACGCACAAGATTCGACCAAAAACTGACATTTCTACTCCTGAATTCGGACCTGGCAAGAAGGACTGAGAGTATCGGCCGACTATCTGAATATTCAAGAAGTGAAAATCGTTACCGAGCACGGCAACTTATTTCACCGGTTCGGCCTTCACTCAAACCTTGGGCACCGCTCCGGTAGCGACAAACGGAGGTTCAGGTGTCTTTTACGTCAATCCAGTACCAACGCAGAATCTGACCAGAGGGCTCGCTCCAACCTTCGCGATCTAGTTGTCCGCCATGTTTTTCGATGGTGCGGATGGACTCGATGTTGTCCGAACGGCAGGTCAATAACGTCCGTGGGATTCTTAGTTCTCGACAATGATTCAGCACGGCGCCGAGCATTGCGGTCGCCACGCCTCGTTGACGGAACGATCTTGCAACCGAGTAACCGATGTGCCCGCCCTCTTGCTCTAAAGCAGGTGTTAATCGGTGACGGAGATTGATGACTCCTTGCAAACCTCCTCCTAGTTCCCAAAACCACGTCGAATTTTGGACCCAGTCCTGAGCGACGGGCTCTCCGCGAACCCAGGTTTCGGCCAGACGCTCTCCTTGACTCCAAGCTCCCAGCAACCCAGCGGCCTGTTCAATCGACGCATCGCGGTGGCAAAAGTAGCCCTGTAGTTCGGATGGGTCGACGTCAAACTCACTGAGGAAGGCCTCAAGTGCGTTTCCGTGTCGCAGTCCCAAAGACACAAGTCGACCGGGTGTTGCCGCACGCTTTGTTGGTTCGGTGATGACACCGAACATAGCGAATGGTTCGCGACTGACTCAAGCTTCGGCAGTGCCAACATTCGACGACCAACGCTGAGACAAATCCGTCGGCTCACATTTTCTGGCGTTGACTCGGCGAGGGTTGGGTGTGACAGGATGTGTTCGTGAACCTCACCATGATCGGTGTCGGCAATCTGATGGAAATTATCTGGCCGATCATTAGCCGGGTCGTCGGTGGTGACGACGTTGCGGGCCGTGTGATTGGGGTCACCGCCGATGAGGCAGACATCGCCCGCAAAGAAACCGTGTTCGGGTTCCCGTTGGTGCTGAACGACAACCTTGCCGCACTCCGCGACAACCACCCTGACCTAATCATGTTCTCGCCGCCACCCACTGTCGCCCCGGACCTGATCGACTCCGTCCTGCGCCCCTACTACGAGGAGCGGCGCGCCGAAGGCGGACGTCTGCCGGTGCTCTACGCGTTCCCGCCGGTCCCACTGGGCCAGGCCTACCTCGACGCTCTGGGCGACGATGTCCTGGTGGTCAACATGATCCCCAACAACGTGACCTCCATCGCCGGCCGCCCGGTCGTCGACGAGGGTCACTACACAGTCACTTACGCCGCCCCCTGGCCCACCGAACGGGTGGCCGAACTCCAGAACCTCTTCGCGGGCCAAGGCCAATACGTCGAGGTTGAGTCGCACCAGATCGTGCCAATGTTGGGTGGGCTCTGCGTGATCAACTCGCTCTGGTACGCCCTGCCAATCGTGGCCGACCGGCTGGAATTGGACCATAACGACGTCGGCGAGTACCTCAGGGCCCGCGTGCGCGACCTCACCGGCTTCGCTCCCGCCCAGTCAACCCCGATCCGTGTCGACATCCATCTCCCCCGAGCCAGCTACCTCACCGCCATGGCCCGGGCATGGCACGACGGCATCGCCCGCTACTACACCGAGACTGACCTAGCCCCCGACACGGCCCGGACCTTCGTCCACCGCCACCTCGACCTGACGCTACATACCGCTCAGGTCGAACCCCGTGAGGTGTTAGAGGACCTGTCGGTGGGCGCGGCCACCAAAGGCGGTGTACTCGAACGCGCTATGCGCTGCGCACGCGAGGACCTGCTACCCGCCCTAGCCGACGACGTCGACTGGATTCAGATCACCGACCTCGTCACCGCCTCCGCCCACACAGTGAAGGAACACGGCCTGACCCTGGCCGGTTAGAGGCTTCAGCTCCGGATGCGAAATTGAAAACTCCGTTACACCCGGCTTCAAACACTCCGAACACAGCCTTCCCACCGAGGGTCATTTGTCTTCTTTAAGGCATAGCTTCTCTAAGGAAGCCAGTCGCAAAAATCTGACGATGGCATTCCACTCATCCCAGTTCCACCTGCGCACTCCATCACGTAGATGCAGCCACCCAACAAGATGGCCAAAAAGGCGACGAGTAACAGGACAGGGGCGCATCCGCTGGATTCTTTAGCCATAGAAGGACTCTAACTATCCTCCCAGACACAGTGGCGGGGTTCGAGGCAAATCAGCGTTAAGCGGTTTCGCGTAAAGCGCAACCCATCGCTGCGATGTGTTCTGGGGTCGTTCCACAGCAGCCGCCGATGAGTTGGACGCCCAAATCTTGAAGCCGACGTGTGAAATCCGCCATTAACGCTGGGGTTGCCGAGTAAGAAAGCTTCGCACCTTGCCACTCGGGGATGCCGGCGTTTGATTTAACTATCAGCGAAGCTTCGGGAGCTGCTTCGCACATTTGTGTAATTGCGGCTTCGTTGTCGTCGAGGCTGTTACCGCAGTTGACGCCGACCGCGCTAGCTCCAGCGTCCAGTAAAGCCTTGGCCGCGTTGGCCGGCGATACGCCCATCATGGTGTGACGATTGGTGTCGAAGCTCATGGTGATTGCCACTGGCAACGCCGAGAGCTGGCGGCATGCGTCGATAGCGATCGCAGCCTCGTCAAGACTGCTCATCGTTTCAATCCATAGCAGATCGATCGAACTATTTGCGTTCCGGTCGCGAGTACCAGCGGTGAGACCATCTACTTGTTCTTTAAAAGCGTCGAGAGCAGCCTCAGCAGACATCGGCCCCAAAGGATCTAAAAGCACTCCGAGCGGGCCGATGCTTCCAGCGACAAGTGCTTCAAACTTGAGAGCAGCTTGTTTTGCAATGCGGACAGCGGCGTCGTTGATTTCGCACACCTGGCCGTCGAGGCCGTGCAAAGCGAGCCGATGGCGGTTACCTCCAAAGGTGTTGGTCAAAATGATGTCGGAGCCGACGCTCAAGTATTCGTTGTGAACAGTTTGCACAATGTTGGGGTCCACGAGGTTGAGCATCTCGGGTGGGTCTCCTGGCGGTAGTCCCCGATCAAAGAGTTGAGTTCCCATAGCTCCGTCGAGCAACAGCAACTGTTGTTGCATCAAGGAACGGGAAAAGGCACATGGCTGTGACTTGGCAACAGGTTGATTCTCAATAACTGGCGTCGATTCTTGTCCGACGCTGACTTGTCTTGTTTTTCCGGGCCTTTTGTCGTTCATTGTCGCCCCTCAGAACGCTGCTAATTGGCGGCGGACATCGGTTGGTGCTGAATTGGTGAGAAGCGGGTGAACCTCATCCTCAGGAACACTTCGTTGCTCGGGTCCGAAGACCTTGGCCTTATCCCTACAAAGTAGGAAGCACCTTGGGTGTCCACCCCAGGTTGCCGGGTGCACGAAAGTGCACCGCTCTTGATAACGCGCTTATCTAAGCATCTTGAGTCGATCGACGCAAATCCGCTGGGCGCTACACGATCGACGACACCGATAAATACGGCAAACAATGGGCCTCAGAGCGATCTCGGGTGGCCTTTGCCGGCTTTTTAAGGTTGAGGTGAACACGGAGAAGTTGAACATCGACTGTTTGTCAAGAGATCGCTCGCAACGGTAGCCGGTATCGTGTGTATGTCTTTCTTGCCCGGACAAACGGAGGTGTTGGACGTGAATGACCATTCCCGTCGTGTTTACGACTCGGTTCTCGGTTTGCTGTCAAATGTCGACAACCCCACTCCAATGGTTCGTTTGTCGCGCCTGGTTACCTTCGAACACACCGAGGTCTACGCGAAGCTGGAGTGGTACAACCCGTTTGGCGCTGTCAAGGACCGGGTCGCGTGGAACATGGTGCGTGACGCTGAAGAGTCCGGGCGGGTAGGTTCGGCTCAAAAGTTGGTGGAGCCAACTTCAGGCAACACGGGCCTCGCACTCGCCATGGTCTCCAATGCGAAGGGTTATTCCCTAACCACTCCTCTCTCGAACCAAATTCCGCTCGAGAAGCGTACGGTTCTGCGTCTCGCAGGGGTCGATGTAGTCGAGCTTGAGGATTCGTTGTGTCCCGCTCCGGGGGCACCTGAAGGTGCCATTGCAAGAGCTGACGAAATCGCTGAGCAACCCGAATTCGAAATGTTGAACCAGTACACGAACGGGGCCAACCCGGACGCGCACTATCGCACCACCGGACCCGAGGTGTGGCATCAGACCGCCGGTCAGGTCACCCACTTCGTTGCAGGTCTAGGTACTTGCGGCACCATCAACGGTTCGGGACGCTTCTTAAAGGAACAGGACCCAGGTGTCCAGATATTTGGTGTCCATCCGCCCCCGGGTCACGACATTCCTGGTGTTCGCAGCCTCGCCCAGCTAAGCCAGACCGAGTTCTTCACACCGGAGAAATATGACGGACTCGTCGAGGTGGAAAACAAGCTGGCCTTCGAGATGTGTCAGCGGATCAACCAAGAAGAGAGCCTCACCGCAGGGCCCAGTTCAGGTATGGCACTGGCTGGTGCGTTGAGGTTGGTACCAGACGAGCCAGGCAACGTTGTGGTGGTGATGTTCCCTGACAGCGTTTTCAAATACGCCTCATCGATTCTGAAAAATGTTGCCGGACTGGGAACCGCGCCGGCGGCGGGAACCAAACGCGAGCAGCTGTTGGACTCGATGATCGAAAACGCTCGGGTCAACTCGAATCTGGCCGTCGACGTCGACGCAGCTCACGACTTCTGGCAACAGCACGAGCCCTTAGTAATTGACGTGCGCGAGCCCGACGCTCACGACCAACGACACATCCCCGGTGCGATTAATATGCCCCTCGACGACCTAGCCGAACTCGCAGCATTCCTTCCAGAAGACCTCGACGCGCCAGTGCTCAGCGTGTGCGAGCGCGGGAACCTTTCACTATCCGGTGCGTTGTTCCTGAACAGCCTCGGCTACCGAAACGCGAGAAGTATCACCGGCGGCACACAGGCATGGGATGAGCAAGGATTCGCCGTCACCTCAACCTAAGGGGCCTACCAGAAGCAGCGGGCCGTGCGGTCGCCATAACCATCTGGGAGAATCAGACAATGGCCGTGAAGCTCGGATACCTGTTGCCCACCCGCGAGAAGATCATGCAGGCCAGCCCCTCGGTTCGACCGATGATAGACGCAGCAAAACGGGCTGCAGATCTCGGCTTTGACTCAATTTGGGCGGGCGACTCGCTGTTGGCCCGACCGCGACATGACCCAATCACCCTCCTCGCTGGGGTCGCTGGCGCGATCCCCAAGATCGAGGTGGGTACGGCGGTGTTGCTTCCAGCTCTTCGCAACCCGGTCGTGCTCGCCCAGCAGCTCGCTACCGTCGACCAGATCTCCGAAGGCCGGCTGATCGTCGGCGCCGGAATCGCTCCCGACAACCCCGCTGTGCGCCATGAGTTCGCTGCTGCAGGGGTCCCCTTTGAACGCCGAGTAGGACGCTACATGGAAGGAATTCGGCTATGTCGGGCCCTATGGAGCGGTGAACCGGTTTCGTGGGAGGGGCGTTGGTCCGTCGACGCGGGCGTGCTCGCCCCTGTCCCATATCGCGACGGCGGCCCGTTGATCTGGAGCGCGGCGAGCGTTAGCGCTGGCATCGAACGGACCGCCAAACACCACGACGGCTGGTTCCCCATCGGTCCCGACGCAGCAACGTTCGCGACAAGAAACGAGGAGTTTCGGACAGCGGCGACCGCGGCGGGTCGCAACCTCGACGACCTCACCACCGCGATCTATCTCACGGTGTCGATCATGGACGACGCCGACGAAGCCGAGGCCGCCATCGACACCTATCTCGAGGGTTACTACAGCGCCCCCGCACCCGCTATGCGCAACTTCCAGGCGTGCAAGGGTGGAACCGCCGACCAAGTGATCGACTTCGTTCGCTCCTTTGCGGAAGGCGGCGCCCAACATCTCATCATCCGCTGCGTTGGGGACCATGACGCAATCCAGCAAGTTCTGACCCAGCGACGCGACGAACTGCTTGGTTGAGAGCCGTACGGCCACCCGAACGCACGCTTAGTGACCGGGCACCGGCGTGACAGCGAAAACGGTTGGCCCGCGCTGGTCGCCCCGGCCCGTGGCGACGACGGTGAACAGCACCGCAAGCACCAGGACCACGCCGAGAATCGCAGCAGCCAAATTGAGATCGAGATAGCTGCGATAGGCCACGATGGCGCCGGCCGAAACACCGGCGACCGCCCCAAACGCCATCATGCACATGTCGCCGGCGCCTTGGACACTGGCACGCTGCTCGACCGGAAACGCTTCTGTGAGCAGACCGCTCGCGGCGATGATGCCGAAACACCACGCGAGGCCAATCACGGTCTGGCCGCCAGTGACTCCGATAAATCCTTCGGGTGGCGTGAATCCTGCCCACAACGCACCGACCGCGCAGAACACCCCAGAAAAAACCAGCATTGGGTAGTGCCCGATCTGGTCGGCCAGCCGACCGACCAAGGGACTCAAGGCGTACATGCCAAGGATGTGGCTAAACAGCATGATGCTGATCGCACCGTTGCTCTGTCCGCCGTCGTTCATGTGCAGCGGCGTCAGGGTCATGGTCCCAACCATCGTGGCCTGACTGACCATCATCGCTAGCACTGCTAGCCGAGCCTTAGCATTCGCGAGGATCAACCTCAGCGCAGCTCTAAAGGGCAGCCTTGTATCGCTGTCATCGCTACCCACCCCACCGGCGAGCACTAAAGGATCCGGCCGCAATCGAATCTCTACAATTGCGGCTGCCACAAGGAACAGCAAGGCGCCGATCAGAAACGAACCCGCGTAGTCGGGGAGACCGACGCTACGCCCGATGGGGTCGAAGACCGACAAAGAGACCAGCGATCCGAAACCTGAACCGATCGTCGTGGCTGCGACGACCAAGCCAATCGTCGTGGCTCGGCGCTCGGGCTTAGCGAGGTCCGCCGCGGCGTAGCGAGTCGCCATGTTGGTGGCGTTGCCGACGCCGATGAGGGCCACTCCGAGCGGCAGGAACAGAAATTGACGAGTGATTGCTGCCAACACAGCAAGAAACGCACCGATCGCCGCAAGGACATAGCCCATCAGCAGACCAGGACGTCGGCCGCTTCGAGCCATCATACGCGCCAACGGGAAGGACGCTATCGCTGCGCCGATCGACAGAGAGGCAGCGGCAAGACCCGCCAAGGTCTTCGAACCAGTGATGTCATCCGCAAGCAGAGCCGTCACGGAGTAGCCAGCCACTAACCCGATTCCGCCGCACATCTGACTGGCAAGCAACGTTCGGACGGTCCGACGCTGCACTTGCTCAATGTCCCAGCTGCCGGTCGAAACTTGTTCGCCAGTCCCGAGCACCGGGTCGTCGACCTGTGTCACGCCGTAGTTCCTATCAGCGATTTCGCTGACGACGCGGCGAACCGCTAAAACTTTAGAACACCAATTAGATTTGGGAATCGTGGATGATTCCTGGGCTCAAGCTTCCGGCGGTCCCTCGGATCGCTCCTCGCGAGCCGTGTTGGTCCTCTTCATTATTGTGGCGACGGCGATGGTCGTCGGCAGCGTGACGCTCAGCCGGGTTGTTCGCCAGCCCGAGCCCGAACAGCACGTAATCACCATCCCAGCAGGGACGGCGATGCGCATCACTTTGGGACACGACGTTGACATCATCCCTGCAGACCTCGACTTCAGGCTTCGGGATCAGCTCACCGTGATCAACGATGACTCAACGGCTCATCAGATCGGTCCCTTCGTCATCCCCGCTGGCGACCGGCTCGATACGAGGTTTGCCGAGGCCGCCACCATCGAGGGGTTCTGTTCGCTTCACTCCAGCGGCCGCATAACAATCAACGTTGGCGGGACCTGAACTCTGATATCCCTGCGTTCAACACCAAGAGATTGGTGTGTGAATCCGTCTACGTTTCCTGGGCAGGGCCGTACATAATCCGCGCCAAGAAACAAAGACGACGTCGAGTCACAGCGCAAAACAACAAAGGACCACCTCTAAGGGTGGCCCTTTGTGAAACATATGTTGATTAGCCCAGCAGCCTCAACATTTGCCGTGCTACGAGTTGGATGTTTTGTTCAGCCATTCTTTGTTGAATCACCGGATCGGCGAACATTGCAGCACTCGAGGCCATTAATTCATCCGCAGAGTCTGTTGCAGTTATTGCTACGCGTAGTCCAGTTAATGGACCCGCAGCTAGGCCTCGACCCAACATGATGCCGTTCGCACCGCTTTGCATGTGAGCCCAGTTGAGATCAAGGAGGGCATTTGTGGTGGCCAGGTCATGTGGATTGCTACTGGATGCCAAGAGTGACGCAAATTCACCCTCTTGGGTACCACGCTCCGCTTCTATGCTAATTAGGCTGCGTCGCAATGTCTGCACCCCAGCGGCCTGCATTGAGTCAATCATCTCTTGCTTCGCTCTAAGATCCCCTGGCGCCCGCATGGCGTCGTCCAGTGAGTCCCATTCACACGCAATGTTGATTTCTCCAGCCTGCTCTCCACCCATTACGTTTTGTAAAGCGCGAGCACGGGTTGCGCCGGACGCGAGGAACATATCGCGAGTGAATGCATTCCAATCTGCTTCGAAGCGACTTTGATCGGACACTCGGATTACTAGCCCACTTAAATAACCCACTGATTTACCACCTTTATCTCTAGCCGAATCCGTTTGACTCGGCTTCATCAACCTATAACAACCTCGAACAGCAAATCACATGCCTCGGAAACAGAATCACTCTGGCAATGGCCTCCCTTCGGGGAGGTCTTTTGTCGTTCCGGCCCTAAGCGTTAAGCAAGATGACGAGCATCACCGTGCCGCCAAGCATCGCAAGCGTATTAAGGATCAAATAAATAGGGAAAGGGGCTTTGGCGAACTGCTTGCCAAATGTTGTTGACGCAAGATCATCGTCCATGTCGGAACGCATCGCAGCAATATCCATAATCGCTCCATGGGAACCAAACCACAGAAACAATCCGACCACGGCGACCGCTATTGATAGCGCTACCTCAGCATTGTCAGCCAGCTGACCCCACGAAGCCGCTACAGCTACTCCGACGATCATCAACACGAGACACTTGATACACACGAAAAGCATCTCCGCGCGGTGTTCGATCCAACTACGAAGCTCACTTTGCTCCATGACATCTCCAATACTCTGTTCGGGGAGATCGACTATAGAAGGTCTGACCCGTCTCGGTTTCGTCGAACCAGAGAGACGCCATCTGAAGTCACTTAAGTATTTGAGTGTGGGCGATACGGAATCGGAACCGAAAAAGACAATCCAATTCCTCGTTAACTCGGAATGATGGCCATCTTCTCGTCGTACGGTTTTTCTAAGAAGGCATCGAAGTCGTCAAGAAACGCTGTATGCGATTTACCGAACTTAGCTAGGAACTGTGCGTCAAAACTACCTGCCTCTTCGAGACCTGCATAGAAATCGAAGATCGTGTCGATCCCCACTTGGTCCACCAGGAAGGCCACAAACCAGGCACCCATGCGATAAGCCACAGTTTTGTCTGGCTCTTGGAATGTGAACTCTGTTAGTGGCTTACCAGCATTCTTGTACTGATCAGGTATCGGCCCCAAACCGCTCCCGTTGTAATCGGTGGTCAGATATCGACGCATTTCGTTATAGAGCGAGTTGGCAACCGCACCGGGTTGCTGGTCGTAAAAATAATGCGCCAGATAGGTTGCGGTGCCTTCCATCCACCATGGAACGTCTACTGAACTGTTACCCATTCGTTTACCCATCAACCGATACTCGGCATCCTTGGAGATCGAAGGGTCAGCGATGCTAGATAGCTGATACACGTGAAAAAGCTCGTGCAGGGCCGTAGATCTGTACCCTTTTTCGTGCCGCGGCATTTCGTGACTCATATTCGTATAGAGATAAAATCCGTCGTGCCGGAAATTACTGCAGATACACGAACCGCCAACTTTCCCGCTGTCGTCAGTGAATAAACACTTTCCTGACGTTTGACACCCTTGCCCCCCGTAAGGACCACACTTTCCGTTACTCCAACCAGTCGGATGGTGTTCCAGAATGTAATTGCAATAAAGGGTCTCCAGTTCCACTGCGCCTTCCGAATTATCCCTATCAATCAAAGCGACGTATATCGGGCTTGCCATCTCCCAATTAGTTCCGGGTCGATCAAAGTAAAGCTCCTTCGATAAGCAAACCTGCTCTTCAATAAGTTTCACTTCATTGGCAGGGACGGTTTTCGCTATAAAGAGCGTGATCTCCATAGAGCCCATATCGCACTCGGTCAAATCCGCTATTCGCCCTCCTTGGGGGATCGTCGCCATTGTGGTCGGCACAGCCGTCGT
>Ga0209034_10001618_pt1 | contig 10832 bp, 7 predicted proteins | sample MarorgKNORR_S2LV_2_FD_188219 | JGI IMG/M metagenome (GOLD analysis project Ga0209034, IMG submission 188219) | Marine microbial communities from the Southern Atlantic Ocean, analyzing organic carbon cycling - 250m_A/KNORR_S2/LV (SPAdes) (version 2) | ecosystem: Environmental > Aquatic > Marine >...
AAATATTAATCCTCCCCCAGTTATAAGTCTGACCCCGCCATCAGATAATGAAACTCAAGAAGATAGATCCATTCGAAAAAATCCAAGAAGATTAACCCCTGGAAAATTGAATTTTGCAAGCTTTAAGAATTTAAAACTTCCAGCTAATAATATTATTCCCGTTAAAATAATTCGTGCAAATAATTTAAATTTATTGTCAGTTCAATTTGAGGACCAAAAATTTTTTGTAAGGTCAGAAAATGCCAATCTATATCACCCTGGTGAAAATGTTCGTATTAAATTTGAAAAAATTGCAAATGGATTGAGGCCGATTTTGCTCGATCCCCCAAGAAAATTTATTCAAAATGGTAAAGATATTAAAACGTCAGCTATTGATTATCCAGCAAAACAAGAAAGAATTACCTCAACGATTCAACTCCAACCTCAACAAATTGATAATAGTAAGAGTTATGTTCTGCAGGATTCTCCAGGAAATTCCAAAATAATTGATTTAGATTTAATAAAGCCTTACTTGCTTACGAGAAAACCACTTGGAGAATTAATTGGAGAATTGCGACGGGAAGTTTTGGAGTCTGCAGTTTTAAAAAATATTCCTATTAAACAAGAACTTATAGAGCGAATACGTGAAACACTTAAAATCTTAACGCCTAAACCTGATTCTCTTCCTAAAGAATTTAATATTAAAAGGCAAGTTGATATATCGGGTATCGGTTATGAAGGCAAGGTAAAACAACTATTGTTGTACCCAGAGAATTCAAAAAACAAATTGGAGCTTGGTAAAGATTTAAAAGGTCAATTATTGGAATTAAACCAGATTTTAGAAAACTCTATTAGAAAAAACTCTAACCAAAACCTAATACGACAACTAACTGAATTTCAACAAAAAATAAAAGTTTCTGTTGATAATATAGAATTGAATCAACTTTCTACAAGGATCTCTAACCAGGAAAGCCAACCATTGGTATTGCAAATACCCAATCCAATTTGTCCAAATGAGAAAACGATTAATCTTTTCATTCGAAAAGATTTGCCTGAAAATAAAAGTGGTGAAAATAGTGATAAAGAATCTTATAGTCTGGCTTTTTATTTGGAACTTTCATCACTTGGCAACATTAAAATCAATGTAAAAGTAGGTTTAAATAGTATGGAAGTTCGAATGGATGTGGATAGAGAGGATATTGCTGAATTTGTTCGTAATAGTGCATCTGAATTCGAGGAAAGGATGAAAATAAATGGTCTTACCACATCCGTAGAATGTTTAAAAGAAGAACAGGTCCTCCCAATTAAAGACAATTTGATTGAACTTCTTGTTAGCAAAAACACATCCCTATTAAATGTCAAAACATGATCAAAAATAAACCTTATAAAGTTAAATCGGCTATTTCCCTTCAATATCAAAAGGAGATTAATTCAGCTCCTAAAATTACAGCTAAAGGTGAAGGTTGGGTGGCCGAGAAGATAATTGAAATCGCACAGGAAAGAAATATTCCTATCCGGAAAGATAAAGATTTACTCAATCTTCTCTCGGAAATAGATGTAGGGAGAGAGGTACCGGAATCTTTGTACAAAGTGGTGGCAGAGCTTTTGGCATGGGTATATCAACTTAATAAAAATTATCCCGATTCGCACAAGCCAAATTAGCAAATAAGTTGAAATATTTGAATTAACTAAGAAAAATCATTCGATTTCGCCTTGACCTAAAGTAGCCCCTCTGATAACCTTACAAAACAATGCGTTATGTGTTCTAACCACATACCCGTCGATCAGCTTTAACCAGAAAAAATATTTTATATTCTTAAAATAGAAAGCTTTAACTTGATCAAGACGATTCGTAGTTTTACTTTGATCCTCGCCTTTTTTGTTTTGCCGTTATTTTTTTCTACCGCGCATGCGAGTTTTTCTCATAAAACCAATTCCATAAATAAATATAAATTCAGCACGCCCCCCGGCCTCACTGCCGAAGTTGATTTCTGGATAAAGATTTATTCTGAATACTCTACTCGGCATGCCGTTATTCATGATATGCGTAATTTGGGAATTGTCTATGAAGTTGTTTATCTGGGAAATAAACCTTTATCCCGTAGAGTGAAGGAAAGAAAGCTTGATAAAAAAAGAACAAAATACAAAAAAATATTAAAACGGATAGCTAAAACTAAGAATAAATCTTCCTTAAAAGGTGAAGATCTTAGAATTTATAAACTTGTACAAAAAGATTTTCGTAAAGCGTCCCGCAGAATTCGGGTTCAATACGGGCTCAAAGATAGATTTAAAACAGGAATAGAGAGTTCCGGGCTATATATGAACGAAATTATTAGAATTTTAAAGATAAACAAACTGCCTGAAGAGTTGAGAGTTTTACCACATGTAGAATCATCTTTTCAGCTTGGTGCATACTCGAGTGCTGGTGCAGCAGGAATTTGGCAGTTTACCCGTGGGACGGGCAGATTATTTATGAGGGTTGGTTACGATGTTGATGAGAGGAGAGATCCAATTCTTGCTTCGCATGGTGCTGCTAAGTTGTTAAAAAAGAATTTTGAAGTAGTTAAATCATGGCCATTAGCTATTACAGCTTACAATCATGGACTTCAGGGTATAAAGCGAGCACAGAAACGACATGGTTCTGATATCGTTAAAATAGTAAAGAATTACAAAAGTCGCACCTTTGGATTTGCTTCTAGGAATTTTTATGCAGAGTTTCTTGCTGCCCTTCATGTTGTTCAAAACCAAAATAAATATTTTCCAAATCTCAGTATAAAAAATCCACTTCAAAGAGTTTCAATGAGGCTTCCTAATTATATCGATGTAAATACCGCAATGAAATATTTTGAAATGACCCGCAAAGAAATTGCTGAGTCCAATCCTTCATTAAGACGTCCCGTTCTTAATGGTGAGAAACGAATTCCAAAGGGATATATATTCCAAGCTCCCGAAAGGAAATTCAATAATCTTCAAGCTCAATACAAAAAAATACCTCAAAAAGCCCTTTACTCAGGACAACTAAGGTCAAAATGGTACACCGTCAGACGTGGTGATACCCTCTCTGGGGTCGCAATTAGATTCGGTACCAGTGTGAGATCTCTAAAGCTGTATAATAATATTGGGAGAAGGAACAGAATTTATATTGGGCAAGTTTTACAATTACCAAAAGGAAAATCGCGACCAAGTTTTCGTCTTTTAAATTATACCTCTGAAGATCGCGCACTAGTTTTTTATCGAATTAGGAGAAATGATAATCTTTCAAAAATCGCCAAACGTTTTAGAACAGATGCCCGTTATCTTGCTAAGATTAATCGGATTAAGAACCCAAACTCTCTTTATCCAAATCAAAGAATAAAGGTACCTCAAATTGGACCTTCTGTTCAATTAGCAAAACTTGAAATAAAGCAAGAGCCCGTTCATGAAAATTATTATCGCGTCCGAAAAAATGATAATTTGTCCAAAATCGCAAAGCGTTTTGATACAGATGTGATTCATTTGACAAGCTTAAATCGTATGAAGGACCCCAATGCGCTTTATCCCGGCCAAAAAATTTTGATAGCAAAAAACACCAACTCTACCCTGAAAATTGATCATAAGAGGTCAACAAAAGACTCAAAAATAAAAGTTGATAATGTCCAGACTAAAAAATCTTTAATGGAAGGTAAAAGTGAAATTAAACCTCGGGATTCAATTTCTGGAGAGACTTTAAAGATTGTTGAAAATTCAAAAAATTCAGGAAGGTTAAATAAAAATAGACCAGCATTTATGCCAGTATCGTTTTCGTCAGAGAAACAAGAGAGCGTAGGAACCATAACTGTTGATTTTGATGAAACCTTGAGTCATTACGCTGATTGGGCTTTACTATCCATTAGGGAGTTAAAAAAAATTAACAAAATTAAGGGCAGAGGAAAAATAGTAGTTCATGATAAACTCCTGGTCAGTTTTAAAAAAGTTAATCCAGATAAGTTCGAAGAAAGAAGGCAGGAATACCATAAAGGTATTCAGGAAGATTTTTTTAATAATTACGATATTAGGAAGCTAACAATTCGTAGCGTTGAAAAAGGAGAGACGTTGTGGGAAATCTGTAATGAGATCTATACGATTCCTCTCTGGTTGCTAAGTAGCTACAATTCCGATAAGAATATCCATTCTTTAGCGGTGGGGGAACCAATCGTTGTTCCAGTAATTTACCCCAAAACGGGTTGAAAGATAACTTGATTTATTTTTTCTATCCAAATTTTTCCAATGCAGTTTTTATTCCTAGTAAATGAGCTTCTACCCTAGATGATAATTCATACTGGGTAGGGGCCTCAAGGGTCAGGCTTATCTGTGCTCCTCTTGAAATTCCATATAAAGCCATTGGCCACCAATCCATTTTAGAGAGATCCAAGTCATTATTAATGACGCCTTGATGAGCAGTTGAACCATCGATTTCATTATCGGTATTTATTGGCATTATTTCTTGGATAGCGTTTATGATCTCAATACCTAATTGTTGATATTTTGAATTCGTTTCTTTTTGATAAAGATAATACCCATTACTTTCATCATCCTCGTGCAATTCCAATGTCAAATCAAACTTTGAATCTAATATGGATTGTGCAAAAGATACTTCCAAAGGTGGTTTTTCATTTTTAAAGAGTCTGTTTAGATCCTTCTGCTGATGATTTTCGCGGGTTCCAAATTCATATCCATAAGGGTTAATACAAGGAAGAAAAGTGATCTCCCACGTGTCTTTATACAGGTCATAGCATTTATTTTCTAAAAATTTCAAGATAGTTTCTATACCTCCCGGTTCATCTCCATGGATTCCAGCTGAAATCAAAGCACGTCGAAAATTTCCTTTACCAATGACAATTTTTATAAGAGGATAAATTTTATTAGGTGTACGCAGCGTGTGGACAGTTTCAATACAAAAATTTTCGGGGAAAATCTTTTTGAGTCGATTTAGTATTAAATCAAAATTATTCAATTTTTTAGATGAATACATTTATTACTAATTCTTCTCAGGATATTCACATTCTTTATTGATTACGCATTGCTTGCAATCGAAACTTCTTGCTTTACATACATAACGTCCGTGAAGGATTAAATAACGGTGGGCATTTTTAGCCCATTTTTCAGGAGTCACTCGGAGTAATTCTTTTTCTGTATCTAGAACGTTTTTTCCAATAGCTAACCCTGTTCTATTTGAAACACGGAATACATGGGTATCTACTGCTATGGTGGCATAGCCAAACCCTTCATTTAATACGACATTGGCTGTTTTTCGACCGACACCTGGTAGGTATTCGAGTTCCTCTCTATTATTAGGAATTTTTCCTTTATATTTCTTTATTAAGATTTTACAGGTGGAGATTATATTTTTAGATTTAGTGGGTGAAAGACCAACGGGTTTGATAATTGATTGGAGCTTGCTTTGACCTAGTAGTAGAAAATCTTCGGGAGTGGGGGCATTTAAAAAGAGTTTTTTTGTAACAGTGTTTACTGTTTTGTCTGTAGATTGTGCGCTTAAAATAACTGCTATGAGCAGTTCGAAATGATTTTTATAATCCAGTTCCGATTTAGCATTTCCCAAAGTCAGGGAAAGCTTTTTAAATAATTTGTTTACGACTTTCCTATCCAAGGTGCTTGGAGTATTAAAAAGCTATGGAGATTTAGCACAACGGACACCGACCCAATAAGACTCGGTAGGGTCTGACATCCCTCTATGCCTTGCGGTAACACGTAAGTATTCTTCATCAATCATCCAGGAGCCTCCACGGATAACACGAAAGCTTTGCCTCGGAGGTCCCTTAGGGTTTTTAAGTGGGCTATTAACATAATAATCAAGAGAGAACCAGTCTTCTACCCATTCCCAAACATTACCCATCATGTCGTGTAATCCCCAAGCATTTGGGGTTTTCTTGCCTACATGAGGAATCTGCCTTGGAGAATTTCCGGAATACCACATTCGATCATCATCTATTTCATCACCCCAGGGAAATTTTGTTTGGCTACCTGCTCGAGCTGCATATTCCCATTCTGCTTCAGTGGGTAACCTTTTATCAACCTTCTTGCAATAAGTTCTAGCTTCATGCCAATGGATATGTGTAATGGGCTGGTCGGGATGATGAAAAACGGATCGATTGAAACTCATCACATCATCCCATTTCTTTTGAGTTAATTCATAGGTATCAAGGTAAAAACTATCTAGGCATACTTTATGAGCTGGTTTTTCACGAGAGTTATCATCATCGTCTTCATAAATAGCATTTTGATTTGTACCCATTATGAAGCAACCCGATTTAATCAGAACCATTCCATCCTCCTTTGCAAATAGAATACAGGGAAAGCACAAGGAGAAAAATAAAGTTAATAGGGCTGTTTTTTTCATGCGGTGAATTGTACTGTTTGAACTGGAATCGGTCAAGGGAACAAAACAAATAAAAATAGGCCAAATTTCTGAAAATTAGGCAATAAATCTGAAGATTTGCGAATTAATGACGATATATTAATAAACAAATAGAAATATTTTTTGAGAGCCTCTCTTCAGACATGATTCAAATATCACATTTCAGATTCCTGCTAATTATCTTTTTTTTCTGTTTTTTTAATAGCAAAGCTTTTGCTGATGAAAAACATAAAATCTTAGTAACGGAACTTAAGGATCCTCCAAAATGGAATAAAAAATTTAGCCCAGGAAAAATTTTAACAATCCATTTGAAAAACCAATTGGCCCAGGAAAAACAAGTTTATTTATTACCTGATAAAAGTATTAGTCCTCCTGAAACATCAGGTTCATTATTGAGAAATGAACTAAATATGATGGGTTCTTCTGCCAGTAGTTCTTCTTTAAATAATTCTCGTCCAAACAGATTTAATTATTCTAAAGATGGTCGATTGTACGATCGAATTCCTAATATAAATGACAGTATCCCAAGCGTAAAATTTATAAGCGGTGAGAATATTATGGGTATACTTCCTATTCAAGATTCTACAGATAATACAATCGATAAAATCCCCAAACAAATGCCACCCAAGAAAACAGATCCAGTGCCTTGGCCGGTTCGACTAGGAAGAATACCCCAGAAAGCAAGTTTTTATCAAATAAGAGGGGAGGTCCTAAAATTTGACACTGGTGCAAATGTGTCCTCAAAATCTGATAGTGCTTTTTCGAAAAAACAAAATAGTGAGAGTGCCGAAATAGATGCCAAGATACAGCTTATTCAAAATAAGACGGGTAGAGTGATTGAAGAGAAAATTTTTAAATCTACATCCAACGCAGGCCGACGCCCTTTCTCAGAAGAAATAGACCTTCATCATGATAAGTGGAGTAAAGAAGAGACTAGTTCAATGAATTTAGCTCTAACCCTCCTTAGTAAAAATATAGTTTCATATGTTAATGATAGGCTCCAGGGCTTTGCTCTTGAAGGAGATATTATTTCGGTAAAAAATAAGGATGTGCTAATAAATTTAGGTAAACAAAATGGAGTTGAGGTCGGTGATAAATATCGCGTTTTTTCTCTTGGGTTGGGTTTAAATGACCCTCTGACAGATAATGATTTAGGGGATATTTATGTCAAGATGGGTGTTATTCAGATTACCGATAGCATGCTTGGTTTTTCAAGGGCAATGACTATTGTAGGAAAAGATTTTATGCCGGGGAATGTTGTGCGTTCCTTTGAAAAGAGTAATTAAATTAAATAGACTTAGGTTTTAAGGTTTGATGAAAGGTGTGAAATATAAGAGTAAATTTTGTAAAATTTATGAAATGTTGTATTCCTGTATTGCCGTAATACCAAGACTCTCTTCTTTCATGGCTTTTAGGCCCCCCAATAAAGCATAAGCCCCGGCAATTGTTGTGCAGTAAGGTAAATTTTGATTCAAGGAACTTCTTCTTAGTGAAAAAGAATCTTCAATTGCTTGTTCACCAAAAGTTGTATTTATAACCAAGTCTATTTTTTTTGATTCAATCATTTCAACACAGTGTGGAGAACCTTCTTTTACCTTGTTAATTAAATCTATTTCAACCCCAGCCTTTTTAAGGGAATCTGCTGTTCCTGCAGTTGCCAGAATTTTATAGCCAAGCTCCCTAAGTCCTTTAGCAATTGTAACTGCTTTTGGTTTGTCCGAATCTTTTACACTTATAAAGGCAGTTCCTTTTAGGGGAAGTTTAACGCCTGTTGCCAATTGGGATTTAGCAAATGCTCTGCCAAAGGTTTTATCTATACCCATGACTTCCCCTGTTGATTTCATCTCTGGGCCGAGCAAAATATCTACGTCAGAAAATTTATTAAAAGGAAATACCGATTCTTTTACTGAAATATGGGTTGGCTGTACTTCTTCTGTGAAACCAATTTCCTTTAGACTTTTTCCAGCCATGACACGTGCTGCAATTTTTGCGAGAGGTACTCCAATGGATTTGCTAACAAAAGGAATGGTGCGTGATGCCCGAGGATTTACTTCGATAATAAATATTTCACTATTTTGTACGGCAAATTGAATATTAATCAAACCTATGACCTTAAGCTCTTTGGCTAAAGCTTGAGTTTGATTTTTCATTTCTTCAATTATTTCAGCTGGGAGAGAAATAGCAGGAAGGGAGCAGGCACTATCCCCAGAGTGAATACCAGCTTCTTCTATATGCTCCATCACTCCAGCTATGACGACATCGGTACCATCTGAGACAGCATCCACGTCAAATTCTATGGCATTTTCTAAAAATTTATCGATAAGAACTGGGTGTTCTGGAGAGGCTTGGACGGCATGCTGCATGTAGTAATCCAGGCGACTTTGATTGTATACAATTTCCATCGCCCGTCCGCCTAATACATAAGAAGGACGGACAACGACAGGATATCCAATAGTATTTGCTATTTCTTTGGCTTCTTTATATGAAAATGCAATACCATTTGCGGTTTGTTTGAGTCCAAGTTTTTCTAAAACTTGCTTAAAGAGTTCTCTGTTTTCGGCCCTATCAATGTCAATAGGGCTGGTTCCAATAATTGGAGCTCCTTCATTAAGTAAAGATAAGGAAAGCTTTAGAGGTGTTTGGCCGCCCAATTGAACAATAATCCCAGTGGGTTTCTCAACACGGATGATATGAAGTACATCTTCAAGTGTTACTGGCTCAAAATATAACCGATCTGATGTGTCATAATCTGTACTCACAGTTTCTGGGTTACAGTTGACCATGATAGTCTCAAAACCATCTTCTTTAAGTGCAAATGAAGCATGAACACAACAATAATCAAACTCGATTCCTTGGCCAATTCTGTTGGGTCCACCGCCTAAAATCATTATTTTTTTCTTTTTAGTTGGATTGGCTTCACACTCTTCTTCGTAAGTAGAATATAAATATGGTGTAAAGGCTTCAAACTCTGCACCACACGTATCTACTCTTTTGTAGGTAGGGAAAATGTTAAATGCAATCCTTCTTTCACGTATTTCCTGTTCAGAGCAATTTAAAACTCCAGCAAGAAAAATATCCGAAAATCCGTATTCTTTTGCTTTATAAAGCATCTGCTGATCGAGAGAATCAATTGAGTTTAAACTTTTAATTTCCAGTTCTAATTCAATAATTCTTTTTAAATTATCAAGGAACCATGGATCTATGCCTGTTAGTTTATATAGTTTTTCAATTTCAATACCACGACGCAATGCGGCTGCCACTTGCCATAATCTATCTGAAAAAGGAATTGATAGTGCTTCAATAAGTTTCTCTTTTTGCATTTCTTCCATTAACCCAGCATTGTTCAGCTTGAACTGAAAATTTTCTTCGAATCCGTAACTACCAATTTCCATTGATCGGATGGATTTTTGCAGTGCTTCTTTAAACGTCCGTCCTATGGACATTACTTCCCCAACAGATTTCATTTGAGTTGTGAGAACAGGTTCTGCTTGTTGGAATTTTTCAAAGGTAAACCTAGGGATTTTGACAACACAATAATCCAGGGTTGGCTCAAAAGATGCCGGTGTCACACGAGTAATATCATTTTTAATTTCATCCAACGAATATCCCACAGCTAATTTTGCAGCAATTTTTGCAATAGGAAAACCTGTAGCCTTGGATGCTAGGGCTGAGCTGCGTGAAACCCTGGGATTCATTTCAATTACAATCATCTCTCCGGTTTCAGGGTCCATGGCAAATTGAATATTCGAGCCTCCCGTATCCACTCCAATCTCTCTAATGATATCGATGGCTGCATTACGCATGATTTGATATTCTTTGTCGGTAAGCGTTTGGGCAGGGGCTACTGTAATGCTATCCCCGGTATGAATTCCCATGGGATCAAAATTTTCAATTGAACAAATGATGACGACATTGTCATTGAGGTCGCGCATTACTTCGAGTTCAAATTCTTTCCATCCCAATAGTGATTTTTCAATAAGAACTTGTTTTACAGGGCTGGAAGTTAAGGCATGCTCTACCAGGGGAACAAATTCTTTTTTGGAATACGCAATACTGCCTCCCGTTCCCCCCAGCGTAAATGAGGGACGAATAATTGCAGGGAAGCCTGTTTCTTCCACAATACTCCAGGCCTCTTCGATTGAAACGGCATGACCGCTAGGGGGTACCTTTTGGCCAATTTTGACCATGGCTTTTTTAAATAGGTTCCTATCCTCTGCTTTTTTGATTGAATCGACTTTTGCACCAATCAATTCGACATTGTATTTATCCAGGATACCCCTCTCTGCAACAGCAAGAGCCGTATTTAAAGCAGTTTGACCTCCCATAGTCGGAAGGAGAGCATCGGGTCTATCTCGTTCAATAATTTTTTCTACCACTTCGGGTGTGACAGGTTCTATGTAGGTCAGATCTGCAAACTCAGGGTCAGTCATTATTGTGGCAGGATTACTATTTACGAGAA
>Ga0209034_10001619_pt1 | contig 10830 bp, 9 predicted proteins | sample MarorgKNORR_S2LV_2_FD_188219 | JGI IMG/M metagenome (GOLD analysis project Ga0209034, IMG submission 188219) | Marine microbial communities from the Southern Atlantic Ocean, analyzing organic carbon cycling - 250m_A/KNORR_S2/LV (SPAdes) (version 2) | ecosystem: Environmental > Aquatic > Marine >...
TCACAACTCAGGATTAGAGTACATTAAAACTATATATAATGCTAAATCTTTAACTTCCGGTGAAATCATAGAATCATGGGCTACGGGAAGTAAAGTTAAAATTTAACATACATTCTTGAAATTATATTTTTTGAAATTTCTGAACTCTGGCAGCAGGGGCTAATTCAGCTACATATATACTACCCTCTGAATCAACACAAATTCCATGCCCTGAGATAACAGTTCCTTTGCCTGGGCCTCTATCTCCATTCCATCTGGTTATCAGATCTCCATCTGTTGTCCATATACTTACTCCACCTGCTTCTGTTTGTTCACAAACATAAACTATGTCATCTTTAATCCATAAATCTCCTGGCATAAGTAAATCATTCCATTCTTCAAGATAATTACCTTCATCATCAAAAATCTGAATTCTATTATTTTCCCTGTCACAAACAAATAGCCTGTCATTAGAATCAAATTCGAGATTATGGACAATTGCAAACTGACTTTCTTTATCTCCAAATGTACCCCAGGACTTTATAAGTTCACCGTTAGAGTTAAATTTGTGAACTCTCTTATTCCCATATCCATCTGAAATAAAAATATCGCCTTTGGAAGAAATAGTTAAACCAGTAGGCATATTAAAAGGATTTCCATTATAAGTTTCTGATGGCTGTAATTTATTTCCAATTGTTCTTATAAGAGTTCCATCAGGATTATGTTCAGTGGCAATATGATACCAGGAGTCTACTAGCCAAATAGTATCTTCCTTAGTTATATAAATTCCGTGCTCATTATTTGAAAACGTACCCTCTCCCCAGGATGATATAAAATTGCCATCTTTATCCCAGATAGTTAATGGATGAAGTCCTCTGCTAAATACATGTAGTTCATCTTTTGAATTAACATAAACATCTGAAGCTACCGTAAATTCCCAATATCTTGGCATATTAGGCCATGAATCTACCAATTCATATTTAAAATCACCTGAACCTACTATTACACTCATTTCATTCTCCTAATTTTTTAATTCACCTGAAACTATTGCATCATATCTTTCCTCACAAGCTGATATTACAATCCCGACATCTTCAGCAAGGATATAATTCTGATCCAGTAATTTTTCGGCTTCTTGTTTTACTTTATTTAAAAATTCTTCTTTAGTTTTATATCTTTCATTTATAGATAATCTTCTATCACCTTTTTTATCTCTGTCTTCTTTGGTCACTGCAAAAAACATTGAAATACCCTGCATGGCAATCTGTTGATCAGGTTCCCTGGTATCTGGATGTCTTAAATTCCATCCAAAATGGCTTGCAAGAGGTACAGTTAAATCTGGCATTCTTATCCCTCCTGTTTCATTTGCATCTTCATCAATATTTGAAACAAAGTTCTGATATGTTTCAAATTCTTTTGCCGGTAACCTTCCAATTCCTTCTGATGCTCTTTCACCCATATCAACTCTTCGTATCAACCATACTTTTTTAGGATCAGGAGTATTTATATCTAAAATATTGTTAACTTTTTCTATTAATACTTCTGGTTTTATAGCAGTTCCATCATTTATTCTGGGATAGCTACTAGGTGGTGGCATAGTTCCATCAGTAGCCCATTTATCAAGATTAATAAGGCTTGCTCTTAATAAAGGTCTGTAATCAACTACATTAAATTTATACATACCAACTGATCCGTCTGGACCTACATCATCAGGAGCTAAAGTACCTGCTCCATGTTGAGTGCCAGAAAAAAGATACATTCTTGCCTCAGGTGCTTCAGGCAGATCACGTTCTTCTATAGGATGAATATGCATGTTTGCACTATCCCCTCTCCAGTATTCTGCTGAAGAATTTGTATAAAAAACTTTTGGTACAGCATTAATTTTTCTCAATTCATTAAATAGACCATCTACATTATCTGAATAAGGATCTTTCATTTCTTCATCAGCGAAAGGAAACATATGGCCAAAACCAGGTGCAGATTGCTGTGATGGTTGGGCGTATCTATGATTAAACTCTCCTTTTCTTGCCCCTGCAACATGGACAATATGCCCGTCATATGCAACTTTTCCGCTTTCATCTAAGTTAAGTCCTAAATACAAAATGTGTCTTTGCATTCTTCCAGTCTGAGATATTCCAAAGCCATAAACCTTTTCAAATGGTTTATTTATAGGATTAACATTCGAATCTGATTTAAAGAATGAAGCTATGTCTCTGACAGCTAACATTCCAGTACCAACAACAGGCGCTATGGAAGGAGTATAAGATAAATAATAGATTTTACCAGGCTGAAATCCACTTTCCATATATACATATTCATCACTGGGTTCCACTCCAGAATCAGTTTCATTCGCAAAACTCCATTCCGACCTTGGAACATTACTTTCAGGACCATCCTCCCAATCTCTTACAGTTAATCTTGCATTAGGATCATTAATATCCATTGGAGTATTAGGTGTGTGAATTCTGTTAGCTAACAAATGAGTTTTCTGTACATAATTAGTTCTGATTTCTATAACAGTTTCACCTCTGAATCCTGTTTCATCAATCTTTGCAAAAGGAGCTTCAAACCCATATAACACGTCATCTTCTATTACATCCCACTGCCATCCAAGTGAAATCACTGAATATCCATGATTAAATAAGAATCCATCACCTTCAATTGAATCAAATAAATCCATTCTATTAAAATTACCATGAATCAAAGGCCTGCCTCTGTTAACTATATCAACCATTAATCTGGCATTCCCTTTACTTGTATCAGAAGGGGTAATTAATGATACTTTAGATTTGAAGTGTACTAACCCATTCTCATCAGTTGGTGCTAATTTTAAATCAACAATTGATTGATTTACCTCATTATTTGGATCAACAGCAAACTCTACCACTCCGTCTATTTGATTAAATTGACCATGTTCTCCAAAAGATTTACCGTCAGCAAATAAACTTATATTATTTACATCAAAATTTATAACTGCCATATAATTCTCCTTTAATATATACTAAATTTATCTTCCTGCTGTGTTTTAACATTTATCAAAACACTTCTGCCCTCTTTATTTGCTTTCTCTGCAGCTTTGATAGCAGGGCCAATTTCTTCTGGTTTATCAACATCAATACCAACTGCTCCCAAACCTTTTGCAATTGTTGTATATGATCCAGTCATATTTCCTGCTCCATACTTTGACATTGCTACGGGCTGATGATGATCATATCCTCCCATAGTTCCGTTATCGAGTACAATTGTTGTAATTGGATTGCCTGATCTTACTGAAGTTTCTATATCCAATCCTGCCATTCCAAAAGCAGCATCACCCATAAAATTAACACAAAATTTATCAGGGTTTGCTATCTTAGCTCCAATAGCCAAGCCTATCCCATAACCTAAATGTGTACTCTTCCCCCATCCAATATAACTATGAGGAACAGTAGCAGGATAAAACGGCATTATCTGATCTCTTGGATGCCCCGCGTCATGAGTTATAATTGTATTTTCATGGTCAACTGCTTTGTTAATTTCATTTACTAGTCTGTAGGGATTAATTGGGGTCTGGTCTGAATTTAGTAATTCACTCCACTCTTCATTCCATTCTTTTTTAACTATTGCAATAGATTCAATTACAGAATCATTATTTCTTTTTGTTGATCCAAGCTGAACTTTAGTTTCTTCAATCAACATTTCAAGAGTTAATTTAGCATCCCCCAAAAGTCCAATATCAGTTTTATATTCTTTAGATATATCAGCAATATTATTTGTATTGTGGATTAAAAATTTACCATCAGGAATATCAATGGCAAAATTTGTTTTAGTCCAGCTTGTTCCTATACCCAAAACTAAATCTGATTCTTTTAACCAGTGCCACACTGTCTTTGGAGCTGTTCTGTTAGCAGATCCTAGTGACAAAGGATGTCTTTCATCAAATGCTGATTTTGCCTGCATAGTAGTTAAAACAGGAACTTGAAGTAACTCAACTAATTCCTTTAATTCATTTGTGGCTCCAGCATACAACGTTCCCTGCCCTGCCCATATAATCGGATTTTTTGCTTTTATAACATTTGATACTGCATTTTTTATATCATTATTGTTAGGAGCAGAAAGAGTAATTTGTGGACTGGAATAATCATCTATATTATCTATCGTCTGTGCCATAGCCTTGCCTTTCATTTCAAGTAAAACAGGTCCAGGACGACCATTAATTAAGGCTGACATTGCTCTTCTCATTAAATTTGGAATATCTTCAGCAGAATTTATAGAAGCTGCCCATTTAGTTATCTGTCCATAATTTTTGGGAGCGGAAAAATTTGGTTCAATGTCAGGATCTCTGTCACCTGCAGGTAAAAATAAAATTGGAACCGAATCTGCCCATGCCTGAGCTATTCCTCCAAAAGAGTTTTCAACCCCAGGGCCTCCCTGACAGCAAAAAACTCCTCTTTTACCTTGAGATGCTAACATTCTGGAAAACCCATCAGCAGCCATAATTCCACCTCTTTCTTGCCTAAATACAATAGGTCTTATCCCAGCATTAGCAGCTGCTTCTATCAAAGGATTTGCAGGAAAACATGCCATCCATTCAAATCCTTCTTTTTTTAAAATGTTTGCAATCGCTTCAAATCCATTCATAATTTATCCTTTTATTTAAGTTTGAGAAATCCAGTTATCATTTGATTGGTCATAAACTTCATATAACTGATTTAAAGTTTTTTCATCTAATAACAACCCTGTTTCAACCTGTTTAATATTTGATTTTAAGTGTGATAAATTTGTTGTACCTACAATATGTACATTTATTGTCTGATGAGATAATGCAAAAGCCAATGACAATTCAATCGGACTTAAATCTGTATCAATATCTATTCCATTAGAATTTATAATTTCATATCTCCTGAAATATTCACTTGCATAAGCTGATGGTGATTTATCTGCTCCCCATGCTCCGTTTGCTATAGGTCTTTTTGCAATTAATCCTTTTTGTGTTTTATTAACACCAGGGAAAACCATATTTTTAGCACCCTGATCAAGAACATTAAAACTAGTTTGAATTGAATCGAATCTGGAATCTAATGAAGCCCATTCTGCTGCTTCATTATCGCCACTGTATCCAATAAACCTAACTTTACCCGCTTCCTTCATTCTTTCAATAGCATCAATCACTTCACCTTCGTGTAATATATCCAAATCGCAGGAATGTAATTGTATTAAATCAAGATAATCAGTTTTCATTCTTTTAAGACTTCTATCAACACTTTCAATTATAGTTTTCTTAGTCCATTCTCTTTCCCGTAAATCACTTTCTCCCCATGAGTTTCCATTTTTATCATCATCAGATGATTCCACATAATGACCACACTTAGATGCGAGAAAATATTCACTTCTTCTGTGCGATATTGCTCTTCCCAAAAATTCTTCACTATTACCGTAACATGGGGCTGTGTCAAAAAAATTAATCCCCAGATCAATGGCTGAGTTTAACAATTTATCGATATTTTTTGATTCTTGAACACTTATTCTTCCTATTTCGGACAATCCAATGCCAAGTTGACTGATTTCTTCTCCAGTTTTTCCAAATTCCCTGATTGGTAAATTCATTAAATTTTCTCCTTCATGGTGTAACAATAGCTCTAGTAACTTCACTTCCTTTGGTATTACCAAGCCATTCTGCTGTTTTAAATGCGTTTTCTATATCTGTTATTGGAAATTCATGTGAGACAACATTGGTTAAAGGATATTTATCTTTAGTTCTAACTAAAAAGTCTATAGCATTCGGTAATATCCATGGATCATAGTGCTGTATTCCATAAAATCTTATTTGCTCGGCAACTAATTTCTGCACATCCAAATTAACCATACTATTTGGAGAAATATGTCCAACTTCAAGATATGTTCCTCTCATCCTACACATCTGAACTCCTTCTTCAACTGCTGCGGGAAAACCAACAAGTTCTATAACTATATCAGCGCCTATCCCATTAGTTAATTCTCTAACTTTATCAACTCTTGATTCAACAGTTGGATATTCATTCATATCAATTATATCAGTAGCACCGCACAATTTTGCTAATTCAAGTCTAGGTTTCTGCCCGTCAATCACTATAACTTTATTAGCTCCCATATCAGATGCTATAGCAGTTGCATTTATTCCTAAACCTCCTGCGCCCTGTATCACAACATTATCACCAAATCTGGGTTTAGCTATATGAAATGCTTCCATCACCTGTGCCAAAGCACAATTAATAGGTGCTGCAGTAGCATTATTGATTTCATCAGGAATTTTAAATATAAATTGAGGGTTTCTTAAGTAGTAATATTGAGCAAAGCCTCCGCTACAATTTTCAATTGTTGGATTAGCTCTTCTAAATTTACACCCTCCTAATTCACCTCGTATACAGTTATAACATTTCATACATGGGAAAAAATAAGAATAGACTACTCTATCTCCTTCTTTTAAAGGTTTTCTTAAAGAATCAGTTTTTATATTCCTGCCAATTTCTGCGACAGATCCCATCATTTCATGTCCAAATACAAAGGGATCCCTAGGACCTTCTTCTTCTTTTCGTCCATCACCCCTCCATATATGTAAATCAGAACCACAAACACTTGTAGCTTCAACTCTGATATTTATAGCATCAGGTTCAGTTTCAATAGTTGGTAGTTCAGCAATTTCAAATTTCTTTCCCTGATCGTGCCAGATTGCAGATAATCCACTTTTAGACATAATAATTTCCAATGAATTTATTTTGAATGATTATAAACATATTCTTATTGCTCTAATCAACTAAAATTGCAAACAATTCATTTTATTTATTTTGTAATGTACTTATAATGGTGTTAATTAATTTAAAGCTAAATTAAATAGGAGAAATAATATGGATAATTCTCAAGCAAAATATATTGATATAGATGGAATAAATACCCGATATTTCGAAGCAGGTGAAGGAGAACCAATGGTACTAATTCATGGTGGACAACCAGGAATGGCTTCTAGTGCTGAAATTTGGTTTTTAAATTTTGATGAACTTGCAAAAAAATATCATGTTTACGCCTTAGACAAATTAGGTCAAGGCTATACTGACAACCCAAAAGTCAATGAAGATTATACAATGGGAGCTCAGGTAAAACACGCCGTAGGGTTCATGAATAAACTAAACATTTCAAATGCTCATATTCTTGGGCATTCAAGAGGTGGTTATATGGCAACACGAATGGCACTCGAATATCCTAATCTAACAAAATCTATAGTTATCATTGACAGCGCTACTTTAATGGCAAATCCAAATACATTTAATTTTTATGAAGATGTAGCAGAAAGAGCAAAATTAATTGAAGACCCTAAAGAAAGAACATTTTATTCAGCTGCTCAAAATTCTTTTGGGACCGAACATATTACTGATGAATGGATAGAAGGAATTATGGAATATTCTAAACAGCCAAAAAATCAGGAAGCTGTCTCAAAATTTGCAGAATTAAGACAAATGTTTGTTGATGATTTAGCTAACAGAAGAAAAGAAACTCATGCATGGATAAGGGCAGGTAGATTACAGACTCCAACATTAGTGGTATGGGGACTAAATGATCCTTCAGCTGTATGGGATCCAATTGGCGTTGACTGCCTGAACTTAATATTACCTAATGTCGAAAATGCAAGTATGCATGTTTTTAACAGAGCTGGTCATTCTGCATTCAGAGAACATCCCGAAGAATTTAACGCTGTTATAGAATCTTTTATTAATACTAAAACTTAATAAATAATGAAAAAAATAAATAAAGAGATACTTTATTTCGAGCATTCCCCAAATAATAAACCTGTAGAAGAAGTAGATCAAAATGAATGGTTTGAAGTTGAAACTCAAATGAACAGAGGTCCCGATTCTAATCTAATACCTTCAGAGTTAAGAGAAATATACAATCAACACAGAAGTGATTCTATGCCAACAGACAGAGGCAATCCATCCTCTGGATGCATTTGGATCAATAATACAAAAGCAGGTGAAATGCTAAGCGTTGAAATTGGTGAAATTGAGCCTATTGAAATAGGATGGACTAGATATAGTGGCTCTACAGGAGCTCTACCATCATATCTTGGCCCATCGAATGTAGGCGAAGTATTCAAAGTCTGTAAAATATCAGAAAGAAAAATTATTTGGAGTGAAAAACTTTCCATTCCCATTAGCCCTATGTTAGGAGTAGTAGGTGTTGCTCCTGAAAGAGAAACAAAGCATAACGGATGGGCAGCAGAATGGGGAGGAAATTTTGATATACAGGAAATAACAACTGGAGCTACAGTTATGTTACCAGTTTTTCATAATGGAGCACTTTTACACATAGGAGATATGCATGCTATTCAAGGAGATGGAGAAATTTGCGGTGGTGGCGGAATAGAAACTGGTGGCACGGTTAAATTAAAGTGTAATTCTTCAAAAAAACCAAAAGGTATGACATGGCCAAGAATAGAGAATGAAACCCATATAATGACAACTGCTCAAGGAAAACCTGCTGAAGATGCTTTCAGACTAGGATTGCAGGAAATGATATTGTGGATGGAAGAATCATATTCAATTGATAAAAAAGAAGCATTTATGTTACTTGCACAAATATTGGAAGCAAGGGTAACTCAATTTGTTAATCCAACTTATACATATCTTCTTAAAGTAAATAAAAAATATCTGACATAGAGGAAAAATGAATCTCAATATTGAAGATGTAGCAACTAATGAAGAAATAATACAACTGGCCAGAAATAATCTTGAGCAAGGCCCTTGGGATTACCTGGTTGGAGGCGCTGAATCAGAAACAACTATGCGAAGAAATAGATTAGCATTTGATAAACTCGCATTCAGACCAAGAGTTTTGGTGGACACTTCATCCATTGATTCATCTTCAGAATTTTTAGGTTATAAAATAAGAATGCCAATTTTGCTAGCCCCTATCGGATCTCAGCAAAATTTTACAAAAGATGGAGCTTCTGTAGCAACAAAAGCTGCAAATAAATTCAATGTAATCGATGTAATAAGTTCTGTCAGTGAACCAAATTTGGAAACAATAGCAAAAGCTGCAGATAATCCAAAAGTATATCAGTTATATATTCATGGTGATGAAAAATGGACACAGGAAATGATTTCAAGAGCTGTTGCAGCAGATTATAAAGCATTATGCATAACAGTAGACACTCCACGATTAAGCAGAAGAGAAAGACCAATGATAAGTAAATTTAATGCCCGTTCCACAAGAGCTCCTTTCAATCCACTGTATGCAGCTTCAGTTACATGGGATTCCCTAGATAAAATACATGCAATGTCAGATCTTCCACTTATTTTAAAAGGAATTGCTACAAAAGAAGATGCAAAAATAGCTTTGGATCATGGAGCAGATGTAATTTGGGTATCTAATCATGGAGGGCGTCAACTGGATTATAATCTAGGAACAATGGATATGCTTCCTGAAATAGTAGAAGCAGTAGATAAAAAAGCTAAAATTGTAATAGACGGTGGCGTGCAAAGAGGAAGTGATATTGCAAAAGCAATTGCTATTGGCGCTGACAATGTAGCTATAGGAAAAATGCAATGTTGGGGCTTAGCAGCAGGAGGAGAAGCAGGTTTAATACGCACCCTTGAAATATTAGAAGATGAATATGTAAGTGCTCTGGGATTCCTCGGGGTTACATCGACAAATCAATTGAATTCTAATCATGTATGTAAATCCGACCCCGTCACAAATCCTCACGAAATGTCTACTTGGGTAAATATGCCCAAAGGCAGATTAACATAAATGAAAACTAAACTTTATTATTGTAAAAAATATAATCAACTGCTATAAATCTCAAGTGTATCAGTTACTGCATCTGTTGAAACAAGTTTCACATATGAGGAAATATCTTCAAGATGATTCTTTATCTGTTCTGGTGAAATACCTGTTGGTCCATAAACACTAAACAAAACATCTTCAGTATCGGGTGTTATAGGGGTACGATTATCCGGGCCGTAAATAATAGATGATATAACTCCTGCATTATCAGATATAAACATATCATCCGGATTAAGGTTTTGTAATTTACCACCCATACCAGTATAAGATTCATTTCCATTAGCAATATTAAGAACAACAGGGTTTTGCAATTTTGATATATCATGCCCAGCAGTTAACAATTGATTTTTTAATTCAGCAGCAAACATAGCACTGACTAATGTTGAAATACGGGGGAGATTTCGGTTTTTTAAAGCAATAGATTCAAGTTGTAACATCACATGATAAGTTTTCTTAAATTTCTTATAATATTCAGTATATGCTCGTATAGTAGATAATTCGCGAATTCCTTCTCTTCCAGATTCAGAAAAATTATTACGAATTTCTTCTTCAATCTCTTTCATTTTATTATCTAAATCAGGATTATTTTTGGGATTCACAGTATTTTTCATTACAAGTAATCCAACCGATGCTCCCGGGAAAGCATCTTTCCATTCCTTAGTTACTTGTAAGCGCATATTATTTTCATTGTTTGTCATATATTGTGCATTATAAGTTATAGATATATATAAATGAATATAAATTTTGTTGAGATTTAATTTCATAATTATTATTGGAATAATTATCATAGTAAAATTAATAATTAATGATATGTTATTATGATCTTTATATAGATAAAAATATCAAAAAATAACAAATAAAAGGAATAAATCATGGCTTATAGAGACAAACCTAGTTTAAGTAAAGATGAAGCTATAAAATTACACAAAGAAGCACTAGTAATTGACTCTCAACAACCTCCAATCACTTCAGGATCTTTGTTCACTGACAATATGAGAAAAGCATTAGATGGTTGGTATAAAGATGGACTCTCACAAGCTGAAACCAGAGGAT
>Ga0209034_10001621_pt1 | contig 10819 bp, 9 predicted proteins | sample MarorgKNORR_S2LV_2_FD_188219 | JGI IMG/M metagenome (GOLD analysis project Ga0209034, IMG submission 188219) | Marine microbial communities from the Southern Atlantic Ocean, analyzing organic carbon cycling - 250m_A/KNORR_S2/LV (SPAdes) (version 2) | ecosystem: Environmental > Aquatic > Marine >...
GGCTACACCGTTCAGACAGTGGCTGGCCTGCGCGGCCTGACCTCGTACAACGCTCCAAACAAGCGTTTCGACTGCGAGGTCGCATATACCAACATCCCGGTCCCCGGCGCCTACCGGGGCTATGGCGCTCCGCAGGCTCTGTTCGGGCTGGAGTCCCACATGGAGGACATCGCCACTGACCTAGGAATCGACCCCATCGAGTTCCGTCGACAGAACTGGACCAAGACCGGCGACGAGATGAACATCGCTCCGCACCTTGGCGAACAGGGCGTGATGGAGGAGGAACTCGATGAGTACCCGACGGTCAAGTCCGACGGGATCGAGGAGTGCGTAGCCCAAGGAGCACGGGCCATCGGGTGGCACCGGCGTGACGACCGCTCCTGGCGAGAGCCGACCGACCGGCCTCATGTGCGGCGAGGCATCGGTTACTCGCACGCTATGCATGGCACGGCGATCCCATTCCTTGACATGGGCGGTTGTTCGATCAAGCTGAACGACGACGGTTCGTTCAATATGCTCGTCGGCGCCACCGATCTAGGGACCGGCGCTGACACCGTGCTGGGCCAGATTGCTGCGGAGGTCCTTGGCGTACCGCTCGAGGACATCCAGGTGTACTCATCAGACACCGATATGACGCCGTTCGATACTGGGGCCTACGCCTCGAGCACCACCTACATTTCGGGGACCGCTGCACTCCGAGCCGCCGAGGTGGTGCGGACGCGGCTCAAGGAGCGCGCGGCGATGCTCCTCGGCATCGACATTCCATGCTCCATCGAGCTACGTGATCGACGCGCCTACGCTCCGGACGGCAGGTCCGTCAGCCTCGAAGAGATCGCCTTGGACTCGCTCCACCTCAACGAGCAGGAGCAGATCATGGGCACCGGTTCCCACGTGTCGCCGGACTGCCCCCCTCCGTTCGGAGCCACCTTCGTGGAAGTCGAGGTGGACATCGAGACCGGTCAGGTCACCGTCGGGCACATGGTCATGGCCGTCGACTGTGGTGTGGCCATCAATCCAGTGACAGCCAGCGGACAGGTCGAGGGTGGAATGCTCCAGGCCCTGGGCTACGCCCACTGCGAAGAGTTCGCCCTCGACGAGGATGGGCGGATGCTCAATGCGGCGTTTGGCCCCTACTGGATCTATAGGGCCGACGAGATGCCTCGCACTGACGTGTTCCTCGTGCAGACCATGGAGGACAGCGGCCCATTCGGTGCCAAGGCGGTCGCTGAGATCCCCAAGGATGGAGTAGCTCCGGCGATCCGGAATGCCCTAGTGAACGCCGTCGGCGTCCGTATCGATCAGTTGCCGTTCACCCCGGAGCGGGTGTTCGACGCCCTTCAAAGGGGCTGAGTATGGTCCCGGCCGCGTCCGCGGGGTCGACCACCTCCGGAACGACCACCGGGACCATCTTGTGGCCTAGCTGGCTCCTGGCCGACGCGTCAGCCCCCCCGGTTGCCGGCCACGGCGTCCGGGTCATCGATGGCCTAGTCGACGCCGTTGGACCAGCGGATTCCCTCATGGCCGATTATCCGGACGACTCCGTCCTGGAGTTCCCCGACCAGGTGGTCATCCCGGGTTTCGTGAACGCCCATGTCCACATGTACGGCTTGCTGGCTCACGGAATCCCGCTGGATGCTGCACCCTCGGGCTTCTGGCCATTTCTGGAAGACTTCTGGTGGCCGAAGGTCGAGGACCGTCTCGACCATGCGATGCTTGTCGCCGCCGCCGATTGGGCTTGTACCGAGATGCTCCGATCTGGCACCACGACCTTCTTGGACATCCTCGAGGCCCCCAACGCCTTGCCGGGGGGCCTAGATGTCCAGGCCGACGTGGTTCGACGAGCAGGGATACGGGGGATTCTCAGTTTCGAAGCCACTGAGCGGTCGGGGTCGAAGGCTGGTGTCGCCGGCCTGGAAGAGAACCAGCACTTCGTGGAGGCCTGTCGAAGGGGCTCCGGTGAGGACCTGCTGTCGGGCCTGATCAGCATCCACACCTTGTTTACCTGTTCGGACGAATTCGTCCGTGAAGCATTCGGCCGGGCGTTGGAACTGGGCGTTCTGGTCCACGCCCACTGCAACGAGGGCGTCCACGAGGGCGAGTGGTGCGAAGCACACCATGGACACCGGACTCTTGAGCACTATGCGGCACTTGGGGTGGCCGGACCCAACTTCCTGGCCTCCCAGGTCGTGCACCTCTCCGATATCGAGCAAAGGATCGTGGCCGAGCATGGAGTGCGGTGCAGCCACATGCCGCTGGCCAATGGCGAGGTCGGCGGCGGAATCGCCCCTATCCCTGAACTACTCGACGCAGGCGTCACCGTAGGCCTGGGATCCGACGGCTACATCAACGACATGTACGAGGTGATGCGCTCGGCCTTCCTCATCCACAAGGCCCGCCTCCGCGACCCCGGCGTGATGGACGCCCACCGTGTCCTAGCAATGGCCACTACCGGTGGTGGCGCGGCACTGGCCTTGGAGAGAGTAGGTCGGCTCGCACCCGGATGGTCGGCGGACCTGCAGGTCGTCGACGGCCGGTTCCCGACCCCAGTCACCGAGGCCAACTTGGCCGAGCAACTCGTACTGTTCCGCACCGCCCACCACGTGGAGGCGGTCATGGTCGCAGGGCAGTGGCGCGTCCGCAGCGGCCAGATCGTGGGCGTAGACCCCGACCAACAGCGGGCTCGACTCCACGAGCAGGCCCTCCGTCTGTGGAGTGCGGCATGAGCGGCCCTTCCAGCCTCCCGGACGACATGGTCCCTAATCCTCGACGGCTCCTTTCCGGTGGGGCCATCGACCCAAGGATTCTCGAAACCCTCCATCGCCTGATCGCCGGGGGACAGTCGGCGGTCCTGGCTACTGTCATCGCTACCTCCCGATCGGTACCTCGTCGGGCTGGAGCCAGAATGCTTGTCGTTGACGATGGCCGCCGCATCGGTACCGTCGGTGGAGGAGAAATGGAGGCGCGCGTCACCGAGGAGGCGGATGCCTGCTTGGCCGACGGACGTTCCCGACTCCTCGATTACCGCCTCGTTGACCCCGGCGCCGGAGACCCCGGCGTTTGCGGTGGAGACGTCACCATCCATCTGGAGCTCCACATGCCCTCATCCAAAGTTCTTGTCATCGGCTGCGGCCACGTTGGACGCGCCGTTGTGGATCTCGCCTCATGGTTGGGTTTCCACGTCGTGGCCACCGACGATCGCAATGAAGTGGCAGACCGACTGGCCGGCGGACTCGCTGAAGACTCAACAGTGGAGGTCCGACCCGGACGACTCGCCGAAGTTCTGGCCGACGTTCGCCTGGGAGCCAATGACCACGCGGTGGTCGTCACCCGTAATGCCCAAGTCGACGTCGTCAACCTTCCTCACCTGCTGGCAACTGACGTGGGGTCCATTGGAGTTATGGGAAGCCTTCGCCGATGGGAGACCACGCGGCAGGCCCTCTCGGATAATGGCATTCCCGAAGCCGACCTCGATCGGGTCATCTCGCCGGTCGGCGTGGAAATTGGCGCCGAGACCCCGGAAGAGATCGCCGTATCCATACTCGCTCAGGTCGTCGGCCATCGCCGGATGACCTGACCGGAACCGGACGACAGCCAGGAGGATCGGACGGGGATGCTGTTCGGCAATCACCTGTGTCTCCTGCGCGGAGGCGGCGATCTGGCAACCGGTGTGGCGTTGCGGCTTCACCGAGCCGGCTTCCCAGTTGCCGTCTGTGAACTAGCCCACCCCTTGGCTGTCCGCCGGGCTGTCGCTGTCGCGTCTGCACTGTTGGATCCTGCAGGTCGGGCCTCGGTAGAGGGAATGGAGGCTCGGCGAGTCGCCGGGGTGCATGAGATCCAAGGGGCGGCTGCCAGCGGGGTGGTGCCGGTGTTGACCAGTTCCAACCTCCCTCCAGCCACCCAGATTGCCCGGTCTGTGGTAGTCGATGCTCGCCTCCTTAAACAAAATCCGGATACCACCCTCGGTGATGCCCCCCTCGTAGTGGCCCTCGGCCCCGGGTACACGGCCGGCGTCGACTGCCACGCCGTGGTCGAAACGCTGCGAGGCCCGGACCTAGGAAGGGTGATCTATAACGGTGCAGCGACGGCCGACACCGGCACACCGGGAATCGTGGGCGGGCGGTCCGCCGAACGGGTCCTACGGGCGCCCGTCGACGGAGCGGCGTCCTGGGTGCGGACTCTCGGCGATCGGGTGGCAACTGACGAGGTTCTGGGGTGGGTCGGCGAAAGTCCCGTGGTATCGGTCATCGACGGGACGATCCGAGGCCTAATCGCTGACGGAACTTATGTGCCTGCTGGGACCAAGGTTGGTGACATTGACCCCCGGGGCGACGAGGTGGCCATAGATCGGGTGTCGGACAAGGCACTGGCAGTGGGAGGCGGTGTCCTCGAGGCGATCCTCACCTGGATCGGCGGCGAGGAGCCACCGAAACCGTGACCACTGGCGAACCGGCACACGTCTCCGATCTCTTGGGAACTCCGGGCCGTATCACGGCACTAGTCGGAGGTGGCGGGAAGACGACGCTGCTTCACGGCCTCGGAACGCACCTTGGCCGCCGGGCCGTCCTGACGACCACCACTCAGATGGCCGCAGACGAGGTCGGCGGTGCCCGGCTGCTCCTTGGACCGTCGAGGGACGAAATAGCTGAGGCAGTGGCCGATGACGATCCACGCCCAGTCCTGGTCTGGAGTCGCATCGCCGACAAGGCTTCCGGTGGTCCCAAGGGCCTAGGCGTGGATAGGGACGCACCCTCTAGTTGGCTGGCCTTGGTCGACCACGTGCTGGTAGAAGCCGATGGGTCCCGGGGCCACCCGGCCAAGGCTCCGGCTCCCCACGAACCTGCCCTCCCGGCCGGGCCGACGGACGTGGTGGCCGTCATTGGCGCCAACGCCCTGAACCGGGTGATCGCCGATCAGTGCCATCGGCCGCTGCGCCTTGCCGCCGCAGTCGACTGCTCGCCCTACGAGCGACTCACCCCTGAGCGGGCCGCCATCCTGCTGACCTCTCCGGACGGCGCCCGCCGGTCGGTGCCGATGGACGCTGGCTATGCCATCGCGATCACGATGGTCGACGAGGACAGCCGTCCACTGGTCGACCTCCTAGTTGCAGAAGTCGCCCGGCGGGAACCAGAGACTCCCGTCCACCAGTTCGCCGCCCAGTGGCCTGGGGTCCGGGAGTAGGTTCCCGGTATGTCTGAAAGGCGACTCCGAGCCGGCGTCAACCTGATCCCCGAGGCGCCCGTGGGCGTTATCAGCGACCTCGCAGTAGAAGCCGAGCGTCTCGGCTTCGACCGGTGCTGGGTGTACGACGAGGGCCTCGCCACCCGCGATCTGTACGTCACGATGACGGCCATCGCCCAGGCCACTAGCCGCCTCGAGATCGGACCCGGGATCACCAACGCCTATACAAGGCATCCAGGCCAGACGGCGGCGGCGATCGCGACACTCGATGAACTTTCCGGTGGTAGGGCCTTCCTCGGCCTGGGAGCGGGTGGGAGCCTGACCCTCGACCCGCTAGTTCTGGGTCGCGTCCATCCACTTGAAACCGTCCACCAAACCATCAAGGCCTGCAGGGGCCTCTTTACGGGGACGACGGTTGACATGGAGGCCCCCACCTTCTCCCTCCGGTCGGCCCACATGGGGTGGGCCCGCCCGGACATTCCGATCTGGCTGGCCGGTCGGGGCCCGAAGATGCTCGACCTGGGCGGTGCCGAGACCGATGGCGTCATGCTCGACTTCATCTACAAGCCGGCGCTCGGCGAGTACGTGGAACGGGTCCGAGCTGGCTCGACCCGGACTGGTAACCGGGCTGGTATCTGTTACTCAACCATGGTGGTCACCGACGATGCGGCGCTCGAAACGGTCCGACCGCACATGACCTACCGGCTGGTCGACTCCCCGGAACCAGTCCGGATCGCGCTTGGTATAACTGACGAGGATGTGGCCACAATCAGGTCCGCTCTGGCTGACGGCCTGGACGCTGCGGCACGCTACGTCCCCGACGAGTGGGTCCTACCCTTCGTGATCGCCGGCACGGTCGATGAGTGCGCTGCCGAACTCGCCGATCTAGCTGAACGGCACGGGCTGGACGAGTTCCTCGTACCCATCTTCGACGCGCACTCTGGAGCCGACCTGCTCGATGTCACAGCGCGAGTCCTGGCCGGTCCGTGAGCCCCCATCTTCAAGAGCCCCGGCTGACCCGGCCAGCGACCGAGATCTTGAACGCCGCCGGTCTCACTGTTCCACCGACTTCCCCCCTGCCCGAGTTAGTCGATCCTCCTCATCCACCGGTAGTCAATCCGGTCGACGAACCTCTCGTTGCCGTCGACCACCATCGGATCACCTGTCTGGAGAACTACCGTCTGGCCGGATGGCAACACGCCCGCCAAGGGTGTCTGCTCCGTGCCCGGGTGGCCGAACGCCTCGGCCGTGTGGCGGACGGCTTGCCCGATCGTTGGGGGTTGGCTGTATTCGACGGTTACCGCCCGTTCGCCCTCCAGGTTGAGCTGTACGAGGCGGCATACGCCGACCCCAACTTGCCACCCGGCTTCTTTGCCGAACCAGACAACGATCCGACCACCCCGTCGCCCCACCTCACAGGCGGTTCAGTCGACCTCACCCTCAGCCTTGATGGCATTCCACTGGCACCTGGAACCGGCTTCGACGACCTCACGGCCAAAGCTCACGCAACGGCGCTGGAAACCGAGCCAGGTGTCGACCGCGACATCCGTCGGTTGCTCTATCACGCCATGGTTGCCCAGGGTTTCGTGATATTTGATGGCGAGTGGTGGCACTTCGAGTACGGCACTCGCCGTTGGGCAGCGGTTACCGGCCAGTCGCCCCACTACGGCCCAGCGGTTGTTTCTGAATCCTGATTCCTGGTTCCTGGCTCTGACCTGCGAGACCAAGCGACGCATACACTTTGACGATCATGTCAGGCATTCCTGCAGGTGGCCGGTTTTCGGGTCAGGTCGTGGTGATCACAGGTTCGGCAACGGGTATTGGTCGAGCAACAGCCATTCGGTTCGCATCCGAGGGGGCGGCAGTTGCCTGTCTCGACATCGAGAAAGAGGAGAATGAAGCGACGGCTGCCGACGCGTCAGCGCTTGGAACGCAGGCCGTAGCGTTCGCCTGCGACGTGCGTTCTCGTGCCGAGCAGGAGGCGGCGATCGTTGCGGTCGTCGAACGCTGGGGTCGCATTGACGTGCTGGTGGCCTGTGCTGGTTCGTACGTTGGGGGCCCTCTGCCCGATATTCCGCTCGAACGTTGGAACGATCTAGTCGCCGTAAACCTCACGGGTGTCCTCGTGTCGAACAGTCTCGTTTCGTCAATCATGATCGAGCAGGGTCGTGGTGCGATCGTCAACATCTCGTCGATGGCAGGTAGAACCAGTTGGCCACACTCAGCGGAGTATTCCGCAACGAAGAGCGGCGTGATCGGTGTGACCCGCTCGGCAGCGATGGAACTCGGTCCCCACGGGATCACCGTCAACGCTGTTTGCCCTGGCAACACTCTCACGGCGATGGTTCGCCGGGTGGCCGGAGAGATCGGTGCGACACTCGACATGACGAGTGACCAGTGGCTGGCCATGCGCGCTGATGACACTGCTTTGAAGCGCCTCGCGGAACCGGAAGAGATTGCCGGCGTAATCGCTTTCCTAGCCAGCGATGACGCTCGCTACATCACCGGACAGTCAATTGAGGTCGATGGTGGCCTGATTCTGAGCTGAATGGTGCCAAACCGGACGTGCGGTCAAGCAATCCGGTCAAGCATGTCTGAACGGATTTCGTAAACCGCCGGTTCGCCCGCCATGTGGCGCCGGACCTCTTCCACAGCGAGTTCACCCATCCGATTGCAGTTCTCGATGCATCCTGCGATATGGGGGGTGATGACGACATTGTCGAGTTGCCGGAGCTCACTGTCGAGTGCCGGCGGTTCAGGGTCGGTGACGTCCAAGAAGGCGAAGACCCGACCGGTCTTCAATTTCTTGACCAGTGCAGCCTCGTCGATCAGACCGCCGCGAGCAGTGTTGATGATGACTGCTCCGTCCTTCACCATGGCGAGGACCTCGGCGTTCACCATGTGCCGGGTGTGCTCGTTCTCTGGGCAGTGGAGCGACACGATGTCGGCGCGTGTGGCCAACTCGTTCAGGCCGACTCGTTCGACCCCAAGCCTCGTTGCTTCCTCATTGGTGAGGTAAGGGTCGGCAACGAGAATGGTGGTCTGGAATGGTGCGAGGAGTTCGATGACATGGCGTCCAACGTTGCTTGCGCCGACCAAACCGACGGTCGATCGGGCGAGTTCGCGAGCGTCCCATTGCTCCCATAAGGGGCTGTCACGCCACCCGCCGGCGGCCACGTGGCGGCCGAGCGGCCAGATCCGCTTGCGACCGACGATCATCAGGCCCAGGGTGGTTTCGGCGACGTCGCGCGCAAGTGAGATACCTGCGCTTGTTACGCGAATACCACGATCCCACACCGAATCTGACACGAAACGCTTGACGCTGCTGCCCATGTGTGACAGCAGTTCGAGTGAATCGGCGGCGGCGACCACCTCGGCATCCAACTGAGCCACCCCCCAACTGGTGATACAGGCCAGCGCTCCCGGAAGGAGGTCGATGAGTTCCTCTCGATTCGCCGGTTCGTCTCCCTCGTGATGGACGATGATGGATACGTCCTCGAGTTGCTGCCAAGCTCGTTCGCTGAACATGCGGTCGTAGTGCGAACGGCCGATAGCCACTGCAACCTTGGGCTTGGTCATCGTCTATCTCCTGAGGTGAGTCGGCGGTACTCGGCGTAGCGCTTGTCCATCGTCGCGCTGTATCGAAGAGATGGAAGGATCGTTGCGGTCGGAGTCTTCGGGCTGTTGAACGTCGGCCAGTCACGGGAGCCGGCTGCGACCATTGCTGCTCCCAGAGCAGGTCGGCTGGCCTCGCTCCGAATCACGAGCGGCATACCTGTGGCATCGGCGATCTGTTGGGTGAGGTAGCGGCTGTTTGTCCCGCCACCGACAACCGTCAGTTCGTGCACTAGAACCGATGGCGAGGCCTGTTCGAGGGCCAGGCGAACCTCGAAAGCGCACGCCTCCATCACTGCCCTTAGACGCTCTACTCGGCTAGGGGTTGCAGGACCTGTGAATTGACCCCAGCCGATGCGATCGGCGTTGTGGAGCGCTGGCAGGAAGTACGGATCGTCGATCTTCGGACCTGACCGATCGAGCCCAGTATCGAGTTCAGTACTACGGCCAGGTTGTTCGCCGGCGATCTCCGATGCCAATGCCGCACCGAGGCCACCGAGATTCTTGGAGATAGACCACCGGTCTGGCACTACGTGTGGGCTTAGATTGAAACTGTTAGGCACATCGGTGGCATCGGCTCGGTCGGTGATCATCGTGAGTACCCAAGCGGTGCCCAGCGAGAGCAGAGCGGAACCGGGTGTCGTTATTCCTAGGCCGAGAGCGGCGCACGATTGATCGTGGCCGCCGATCACCACCGGCGTCGCCTGTGGAAGTTGCGTGGTCTCGGCGGCAACGGAAGTGAGGTGACCAACTTGTTTTCCGGACGGCGAGAGGACCGAGAGCATAGATATCTCGACTCCGGCGATCTCGCAGAGTTCGGCACTCCATTCCAGCGACGACATGTCCATGAGTTGCATGCCTGCTGCGTTCGATGGGTTTGTGATCCACGAACCCGTCAGTTCGTGGATCAGGAAGTCGTCGACTGCTGCCCACCTTCGTGGTTCAACGGTCGCTCCGGCCCGGAACCAAGAGATGGTCGAAAGCCCAAGTCCTGGCGACGGCGCCCACCCGCTGAGGGTCTTGATGGTCGCCTGCGTGCCGGAATCCCAGGAGTGGACAAGTTCACGCGAGCGTGTATCCATCCAGGTAATGAGACTGGCCTCGCCCTCTCCGTCGAGTCCCTCCATCGCGATGACCGAGCCACTCTGGGCAGCAAGAGCGAGCGCAGCTACCGGCGTTGAGCGATCCAGAGCGGACATCCCTCGTTGACAGGCCGTGGCGAGTGCGCTCCAGATGGCCGATGGCTGCTGGACACTTGCCCCAGGCGACGGTATTTGCGTTGGGATCGGGTCTGAGCAGGCGCTGGCTTGGATGACTCCCTCGGCATTGACGGCAACCATTTTGATTGACGTTGTGCCGGCGTCGAGGCCGATGACGACGGCGGCGGGAGGGGGCATGGTGGGTCACGCCTGGAGGATCGATAGCGCGTCCTCGACCGATGCGTTCTCGTGCACGATGGCGACGATTGAACGTGTCATAGCGGCTGGATCATCGCATTGGAACACGTTGCGGCCGATAGCGACGCCCTTGGCGCCAGAGGCGATTGCTTCATGGATGTTGGACAACATCGACCGCTCGTCTCCCTTCGCTCCGCCGAGGATGACGACTGGGACAAATGTCGAAGACGTGACGGTGCCGTAGTCATCGCAGTAAGGGGCCTTGATGAAGTCGGCGCCGAGTTCGGCACCGAGACGGGCGGCGAGCGCGATGGCTTCGGTGTCCCTGCTTTCTGGGCCGCCGTTGAAACCGCCCGGCACCATCTCCCCGAGAACGGGAAGGCCCCAGCGGTGTGCTTCGGCGGTTACGTGGGCAAGTGTCTCGAGAGTTGACGCTTCCTTGTCCGAGCCAGGCATGGCCGTCACCACAAGAGCATCTGCACCGATCCGCAGGGCATCGGTCGGCCCGAAGAATCTCGACAGCGACCCGGTGCTCGGTGTTCCAAGGTTGGTCTCTGCGCCGTCGCTGCGCACGATGAGGCCGACGCTCCCGAGTTCGGCAGCGAACCTCTCGGCTATCCCGAACGAAG
>Ga0209034_10001622_pt1 | contig 10816 bp, 10 predicted proteins | sample MarorgKNORR_S2LV_2_FD_188219 | JGI IMG/M metagenome (GOLD analysis project Ga0209034, IMG submission 188219) | Marine microbial communities from the Southern Atlantic Ocean, analyzing organic carbon cycling - 250m_A/KNORR_S2/LV (SPAdes) (version 2) | ecosystem: Environmental > Aquatic > Marine...
CTGATGAAAAAAGTAAATTATGTTTTTTTTTATATTTAAATAGTCTATAGTTTATTTTTCTCAAAAATCTTATAAATGCGTTTTGATAAATTTCTGGAAATGGCCATATAGATTTCGCATTAAAGTCAATAATTGAATTGATATATTCACCTGAAATATTCTCAAAATCACATTCTAACATATCATTATAATTCCAACCATTAGAAACTAGCATTGATCTTAAATTTGTAATTTTTGCAGAAGGAGAAATAGTTTTAATTAAGTGTTTAAATTGATTAATAGCCATATCACAACGAATTGGTGACCAATTATCAACTAAATTAGAACGTAAATTTATTAAACCGCCATAAACCCTTAAGAGATTAAATTCAAATAAAGAAGGATGCACATGTATTCTTTCATCATGCTTTAAAATATCATTTACTATTGTTTTACCGGAATGTCCTATTCCAGAAATATCTATTATCTTATTATTCATTTTCAATTTATTTCTTAAAGTGATTTATCAAATTTTCTACTGCAGCAGTTTCCATACTAATTCTACCTTCATAAGAATATGAACCAATGTGAGGCGTTAAAATAACATTAGAATAATCAACCAAGTTTCCTTTATATGGCTCTTCCCAAAATACATCCAACCAAGCTCCAGCAACTTTCTTATTTTTTAAAAATATTTCTAACGACTGTTCGTTAATAATCTCTCCTCTAGCAGCGTTTAATATGTATACTCCATCTTTCATTAGATTAAATTCTTTTGCACTTAATATTTCTTCTGCGCTACTTGTATGGATAGAAATAATATCAACTTTTGGCAAAGCATCTGATAGATTTTTATAATATTTTACATCTTTAAATATCTCAGCATTAACAAAGGGATCAAAGATGCTAACATTTACCTCATAGGGCCTAATTAAATCATGAACCTTTCTTGCAATGTTTCCATAGCCAATGAACAATATTTCTTTTTTATATAATAAGTTGCCAAATAATTTATTCCATTTTTTATTGTGCAACGCATTATTTGCTTGTGGAATCTTTCTTAATAAAGATAATAAAGCTCCAACTGTAATCTCAGCAACGGATTGCATAGGCCCTAATGGAGTATTATAAACTGCTATGTTATGATTTTTTGCAGATTGTTGATCTATATTGTTCATACCAGTTCCTACTCTTGATATCACCTCTAAATGTGATTTATTGAAAACTTCTTCATCTAAAGTTTCTAGCCCTGCCAACACACAGTTAAACCCAGGTTGCAAATCTATAAATTCAGATTTAGTTAATTTTCTTTCAAGTGGATTTAACAAATATTCAAAACTATTATCCTCTAAAAGCTTAAGTGGAGAATGATCAAATTCTGCAAATTTGGAAGTAGTAATTAAGACTTTATTTTTTTTCATTTTGATTGCAGCCATAAAGAAATAATATGATTACAGATAAGATGTAAATCTTCAATAGGTCCGTAAAGTCCTTTTTTTGATTTAATAACAATTGAGTGTTCACATATTTCACCAAGCTTTCCTCCATCGAAACCCAAAAATCCTACCGTCTTACCCATTTTATTATTGTTAATCCACTCTACTGCATTAATAAGGTTTTTAGAATTACCGCTTCCAGAGAAAGCAATGAATAAATCATTCGGTTGAAAATGAATCTTGATTTGGCTTTTAAAAATGCTATCATAGCTAATATCATTCGAAATTGCAGTTAAAGATGGAATATTATCATTTAAACTAACAATTTTAATTTTTTGATTAGTTGATGATCTTTTATAAACATCAAAACCAATATCATTCACAAATGTTGATGCAGTAGAAGCAGATCCACCATTTCCAGCTACATAGATTGTATTATTATTTTTAGAACAATTTTCAATTAAATCTACAATTTTTTCTAGCTCATTTAAGTCAATAGTTTTAAATAAGTCTTTTGTAACACTTAAATAGTTTTTAGAAAAATTAATAAAATTGCTAGTATCTAAATTTTTCTTAATATCATTTGACATAATTATTATACCAATCAGTATCCTTCGAATATATTTCTTCAATTAATTTCATTACTTTCATTGATTCTTCCAAGGTTCCATTTTTAATTTTATGATCATTAATAATCGAATCTGCAAATTCATCTATTTCCTTTTTCCATGATAAATCCTGTTGTGAAAAAGAATAATTTTTTTCAGATTGTGACCCTTTATTATCATCTGTTTTAGAAATTAAAATTAATTCTTCTTTACCATAACTTTTTGATCCTGATAATATCCCTGAAAGAATTAAAAGACATTTTTCTAATGTTATTTCAAGGAGAAACTTATGTTGCCATTGTGTTGCAGAAGAGTGGATAGATATTATTTTTCCTTCTTTGTTTCTCAAAAGAGCGAAAGCATTATCCTCAACATCTTTATTCCAGAATGCATTTGAAACCATACTCTTGACCTCAATAATATCTCCAACAAATAAACTAATCATATCAAGCATATGTATACCTTGATCAAGTAAAATACCGCCTCCAGCATATTCTCTCTTAGATCTCCAGCCTGTATCAATATTTACAATCTTACTCTTTCCATATACTCCTCTTATATTTACAATATCACCATATTTCTTACTACTAATAATCTCTCTGGCTTTATTAACTGAATCATGGTATCTATGATTAAATCCATACTTTAATTTAATATTTGGGTTCTTATCATAAATTTTTTTTACACTTAATAATTCATTCAAATTTCTAGATGGTGGCTTCTCACAAAAAATATTTATATTTCTTTCAATACAAGCAATAGTAATTGGAGCAGTCAAATAATTTGGCATACATATAAAAACTGCGTCAAGGTCTTCATCAAAAATATCATTATAATCTTTATAATATGTGATTCCATTTTCAGATAAAGATTTTTCTTTAAATAAAATATCTGAAATAGCACAAAGCTCTAGATTTTCATTCTCATTGATATATTTTTTTCTTTTTTTACCAACAATACCATAACCAATAATTCCAGTTTTAATTTTCATATTTGTATGCCAGTATTTTATAGTTATCAATTCCTGAAATAATAAAATATTCTTTATCCTCAATAAGGACATTTTTTTCAATTTTTTCGTTTAATAAAACTGAGCTTTTTATCTTTTTATTATTAATAGTAGGCAACTGATATTCTTCAAAGATATATGCTCTTAATTGATTGTGTATTTCAAATGATGTTTTTTTATAATTAATAATCAAATTTTTATAATCTATTGATTTTTTAGAAAAATATGTTGATTTGGTATTTTCTTGTGGGGTTGAAGTAAAATTATTATTAATAATATTTTCAAAATTGTTTTTAAAGAGCTCAACACTAAAATGAAGATATTTGAAATATAAATCTCTAGCTGTATCATTAATTTCAATATCAAATTTTATTTGATTAATAATATCTCCAGTATCAATTCCAATATCAATCTTATGCAAAGTAACTCCACTATGATTTTCACCATTCAATAATGGATGAGTGCTTGTATACATACCCTTATAAGCTGGCAAAAGAGAAAAATGAATATTGAATAAAAAATCTGAATTAAATAAATGAGGTTTTATGAGTTGGCTATATTCTAATGAAAGAAAGATTAAGTCATCTATTTTATATAATTCTTCAAGTGTTGTAATGTGTAGTTTGTTGTCTTGAGCAAATTTTAATAAAGAAGGTTGCCAGTCATCTATGCCTGTATCCTCTGGTCCAGGCAATATCAAGAGATTTTCTTTAGGAATAGATTCTTTTGCTAAAACATATTTAAGACCATCAACAGCAATTGAATTTTTTCCAGCAATACAAATCTTCATTTGGTTCCTATAACTGCCATGTGAGAACTAAAATTATGCTTTGAAATCCAATTTTGTAGATCTAAAACCGACTCTTCAGTACCAAACTTATCAACATAATCAAAAAATCTGTGATTTTTACTATCGATTTTATTCTTAAAAATATCCCAATCAAGCTTTCCCGGAGTAAAGACCTCAACTTTTGAAAATCCAACAGAATCAAATAATTTTTTTATTCCCATTGGAGAGAAAAAATTTAAATGTTGAGGTGGAGAAATGCTGTTAGAATCTTTCCAAAGATTCAAAATATCAAATCCAACACCACTTAAGGTAGTTAAGTAAAAAGATCCATCTTTTGATAATAGATTATATGCCTTTTCAATGAATGGTCTAGGGTCTTGTAAATGTTCAAAGGTTTCAAAAGATGTTAAAAAATCAAATTCATATAAATCATGATCAATATTTTCAAAAAAATCTTTAATTGTGGTGAAACCTTTATCTGCACATATTTTTGCCATTTTATTGTTTGGTTCTATAGCATAATATTCTTTGTCAGGCTCAATTAATGCTAATTCACTAAGAAATAAACCAAAGCCTGCACCAATATCACCAATGTTATTGAAATTTTTAAAATCAAACTTCTCTGATATAAATTTAGCTCTAGGCTTAAAAATTTTTTCTATTCTCTGATTAATATATGGTGGGAAAAATTCATCTGCCCAATATCTCTGTGATTTAGAATTTCCATAAAATTTTTCTAAACTATCGAGCGACGGTCTTGGGTGAACGAATAAATTATTTGTATCAAAGCACTGATAATAATCATATCCCCATTTAGTAAACTGGTATTTCACATTTTTGCAGCCCCATGATTTATACTCAGCATCTATGAAATTGGAAGATTCTTTCATTAAACTGACTGAATCTTCCTTCATTAACTTGAAGAATTTATTGAGTCTTTCTTGATCTCTAATATCACTCTCTTTCATACGCTCTATTTCTCTCCCCAAAATTTAGCAAAATAAAGTTTAAGTATATCTTTCAAATTATTATTTATTTCAATTTTAGCTTTTTTCAATTGACCAGATTTTTCAATTAAAATACATACTAAAAAATTGCTAACATTCTTTTTATCTTTTTTCAAAGAATCATAAAATAATTCAAAATCAAAAAATTTTAAATTAAATGGAGGAAAGTTTTTAGCAATTAGATCGTGGTATGTTATAAAATCTGCTTTATTCAACAATCCTTTTTGCTGTGAAATAAACATGGAAATATCCATTCCTAATGTTACAGCTTGTCCATGATTAATTTGATAATTAGATGCATTTTCTATGGCATGTCCAAAAGTATGGCCAAATTGGAAATGATTCCTAATGCCTGTATCAAATTCATCAACTTCAATTACTCTTTTTTTGATCCTCAATGATTCAATAATGTAAGGTGATATATCTTTTTTTCTAGAAATTATATCATCATAATTATTATAAATATCTTCTAAAAAGTTACTGCCTTCAAAAAAATAGTAGTGTGTCATTTCTCCAATACCAGATTTAATTTCGCTTTTGGGAAGAGAATCAAGAAAGTTCTTATCAATTATTACTTTTTTAGGTGGATAAAAGTTTCCTAAAACATTTTTATATGACTGAAAGTTAATTGATGTTTTACTGCCTATACAGCTATCACATTGAGATAATAGTGTCGTAGGAACAAATATCCAATCAATACCTCTAAATATTATGGAAGATAAGAATGCTGTGATGTCTTGCACTACCCCGCCACCGATTGCAACTAAAATATTATCTTTTTTTATTTTTTTAGATAAAAGCTCTTTTAAAAAAATTGAAGATTGTTCAAAACTTTTTGATTCTTCTCTAGAATCAACAATAAGTGTTCTTTCAATTGGCAAATCAGATAATAGATTGCCATATATATTCTTTAAATCCTTATCTAAGATAAAAAAAAATTTATTAGAATCTATAGTTTTCTTAAAACTAGCAAAACTTTCAAATCTGACACTATAATCTCCATACATTGAGGTGACAGTAAAATTCTTTTTAGACAATTGAAAAACCTCCATCTATCATAATATTTTGACCTGACAGATAAGTATTTTCATCGCTGCATAAAAACATTACTAGTTTTACAATTTCATCTGTTTCTGCAAATCTTTTTATAGGAACTAACTGTGCCAAACTTTTCATTTCTTTAGCAGATAATATTTTTTTTGTTAAATCGGTATTAACAAATCCGGGAGATACTGTATTTGTAAGAATATTTTTGTCTGATAGTTCCGCTGCTAAAGCAACAGTTAAGCCATGAATCCCAAATTTTGACATAGAGTAAAGTGATCTTTTTGGCTTTGAAAGCTTACCAAATATGGAAGATATATTAACTATTCTTCCATATTTATTTTTTATCATTTTTTTAGTAACTATTTTTGAGATTTCATATGGTGCTTTAAGATTAACATTCAATATTTTTTCAAAATCTTCAGATTTTGTATCTACAAAATTATCTATTTTGTTAATACCTGCATTATTGACAAGAATATCAATTTTATCAATTTTATCAATTTTATTTTGAATATCATTGTGAAAGTCTTTAGATGAAAAATCAGACATGATAGCTATCATTCTTGGATCATTTTTAGAATTAATCTTATTTATTAAAGAATTATTAGTTCCAGTTAAGTAAACTATTGCTTTTTCATCATAAAAATGCTGGGCAATCGTCTTTCCTATCCCATTGGTTCCGCCAGTTACTAGAATTGTTTTTTCTTTAAAATTTGACATTATGTTTTCTCAATGTATACAGCTTTTATATAGATTCCATTATAGTAGACAAAGCTCTATCAAAAATGATAGTATCTGTACTAAAGGCAATAAATGAATAATTTTCTTTAACAGCTTTTAATAAATCTTTTTTTGAAGGCTCTACTACATGTATCCCTAGACCTTTGTTCAAATTATTGCTGACTTCTTTATATCTTTTTAATGCAGATTTGAATGATTTAGATTGAAAATCTCCTGGCTCACCAAGCGAAGAAGAGAGATCATATGGACCTATCATAGATAATTTTATTTCTTGTGAAGAAAGAATATCTTCTAAATTATTTATAGCCTCTTCTGATTCAATTATGGGGATAATTTCAATTTCTTTTGAATCTTTTTTGACATATTTCTCAAATTTTTTACCATATCCTTGAGCTCTGGAAAGTCCCATTCCTCTACTACCTTTTGGATAATAAAAAGCATGCTCGCAACACTTTTTAAGATCTTTAGCACTCTTAATATTTGCAACAATCAATCCAGAAGCTCCTGCATCTAGTATTTTATTTATTATAGCCTTGTTGATTTCAGCAATGCGAACATAGGATTTCATTTTATACTTTTCACATAAAGAAATCAAAGACTTCATGCCATCAAGGCTGATAGTAGAATGCTCTAAATCTATACAAATCCAATCAAATCCATGCTGTAACATGACTTCAGTCGATTCATGGCTGTTCATAGTAATCCAACTACCTATGGAATATTTTTTTGTCATTATTTCCTCAATAATTTTTTTAAGTCTTGATTAAAATAATAGTAATAAAAACCTAATAAAAGTAGCATTAATAAAAATTTGTATGGTGAAAATAAATTAAGATTATCAAAGTAATAAATTGATAAAAATACTGATAAACATGAAAAAAAGCTTATTATGAGAAAATTTCGTTTCTCATATTTAACAAATAGAAATTTATTAGAAATATAAGCCACTGAAAGAATCAGTGATAAATAAGTAAGAAGCGTTGAAAGAGCTGCACCATAATATCCAAATCCAAAACCTGTTTTTGGTATCAAGATAAGATTAAGAATTACATTTATTGGTATATGAACTAACAAAATTATTCCTGTATACATTGGTTTTCTAGCTTTAAATAAACCGATATCCATAATGTTTATCATCCCATAAAATAAATGACCAAAAAGAACAAAAGGAACAACATATTGTCCTACTATAAATTCATCAGATCCTCCTGAAAAAAGAAGAAAAAATTCTTTAATAAAAATAATGATAAATAGAGAAAATATTGAACCAAAGAGATAAAAATAAGTCAATATTTTTGATGAAATGGTAGTAATGTTCTCAGAATTTAGATTTTCACTTCTTATTGGGTTCCAAATCTTACTAAAAGGTATAACAAAACCGATTTGAATGAGCATACCAATTTTATATGCAAAAGAATAGATACCGACATCGCTTAAAGATAAATATTCATTAATAAAAATGCGATCAATCCAATCAATTAAGTAATATGAAAATCCAATAATAATCTGAGGTAGTCCAAAAAGTAATTGAATTTTAAATTCTTCAACATTTGGGAATAATGAAAAATGTTTTCTACATAAAAAAACTAGAATTATAGTAGATAATCCATAAGATATATTAAAGGCTAAAATAGGCGAAAGAATTCCAAGGTTATAGTTTTTTAGAAAAATAAACAACAATGATAAAAAAACTATGCTTGAAAATATACTCACAGAAACTACTTGTACAGATCTCATTAAAAGTCTGAGCAATAAGTAAAATAATTGGTTAATAAAGAGCAAAGAAGAAGATATTAAGATAAGAAATATATGATTTGTATAATTTGGATTATCAAATAAAATTTGTGATAGATTTTCAGCAAATAATAATCCAAATAAAACCTGAAGAATAGCGCCAAAAACGGTAATATATAAACTAGTAGAAACTATTTTTCTTCTATCTTTTTCTTTGTCATAATCAAAATAAGATCGACTTAACGCTGAACTTGCTCCTAAGTAAAAAAAAGAAGAGGAAAGAGTAGACAATAATATTAAAATTGAAAAAATTCCATATTCTTCTGTTGAAAAAGAAGTTGCATAAAGAGGTAAAACTAAAAACCCTATTAATGCATCAAATCCACTTCCGAAACCATAAACTAGACCTTGAAAAAAATAATTTTTAATTTTTGTACTGATTTTATACATCGTCTATATCCATTATTCTGAATAAAAAAATCAACAGAGGAAATGAAATCGGAAAAGTCTGGAGTAAAGCATATAGACTAATAGAACTAATTCCACAGATTGCAATCATTTTTTCATTATTAATAATATTGATTTTTATGATTTTTGAAAAAAATAAATATCCTAGAATAATTAAAAACATAATCCCAAAAATTCCATATTCGCCTATGATTCTAACATAAAAATTATGTGGATCTGTTGGGTGATATCCTGTAATAACATCATAATAACCCTGTATTGTTTCTTGATTCATATTGGATAAATTAGCTTTGGGAATAATTTGATCACTAGACATCATTAATTCAATATTACCTGGGCCTGATCCAAATAAAGGGTAAGCATAAAATACATCTAACCCTCTCTTCAATACAGCATCTCTATCATCTGATGAAGTAAAGTTAAACCATCCATCTGCTTTAAGTACAGTACCATCTACAGAACTAATATTAAAATTTTCATTAAAACTATTAAAAAAATTTGTAAAAGAAGCATAAAACAAAGGAACGATTAACAATAATAAAATTGTTCCTTGAATAATTTTTTCAAGCAAATTTTTATATTTTATTGACAGGAAGAAAAATAGAATGGACGATACAATAAAAAGTAACATAATTGATCTTTGATAAGTATAAAAAACTGGAAGAATCATCAAAATTATTAGAAAAATAAAATTATAGTTTCTTTTATAAAGTATACCAAGAAATCCATAAAATAATACCATTCCCACAATAAGAGGACCAGAATGTATAAAACTTCTAAAACCTCCTCTGTAATCTATCACAAAATATCTGATAAAATCTGGAAGGAAACTAGTATATTGTGCCAAAAAAAATTCTATAACAGTAATTATTGAAGCAAAAATTGCTATGTTGAATAATAAATTTAATTGTTGTTTACTATTTATTGAATAATAAATTGCTACAGAAAAAATTAATCCTTCAACAATTTTTAGCAAGTGATGAAATTGAGTTAAATAATTTTCACCAAATTGACTGGTGAAAAATAAATTAAAATAAATATTTTGTAAAATACCAACTGCTAGCAGTAAAGAAAAAATGGTAACAAATGTTTGAGAGAAATTATTATGTTTAATCTCTTTTAAAAATAAAATTTTATATAAAATAATGGCTAGAATCATTGAATTCATTATGTCATAAAAAGAAAATTGGGTTGCAATAAGTAAATCATCTGAAAGATTAACCATGTTTGTAATAACAGAATTAAGACCAACCACAATTGATTTTTTAGGAAAAATTAAATAGAAAAACATCCAAGTATAGATAGCAAAGAATAAATCATTTTTATTAAGAACAAGAAATGTTAAAAAAAATAAAATAAATAAAAGTAAAATAAATAAAAGTAAATTAATCATTGAATATTCAAAAAAATATCCGACATACATTGAAAATGTACCAACCAAAAATGTTAATATAATTTTCTGAAAATCTTTTATAAAAAAATTGTTAAAAATATTCAATTTATTCTTTTGCTACCAATTTTAGATAATTACCATATTGATTATTAAAATTTTTTGAGAGTTTTAAAAGTTGTTCTGAATCAATAAAGCCCTGTCTAAAAGCAACTTCTTCAATAGATCCAATGCTAATGTTTTGTCGACTTTGAATAATTTCAACAAAACTAGATGCACGTAATAAATTTTCTGCACTTCCAGTGTCTAACCAAGTCGCACCTCTACCCAATACTTTAACTTCCAATTTAGATTCATCAATGAAATACTGATTAACAGAAGAAATTTCTAATTCACCCCTATCAGAAGGTTTAATACTCTTTGCAACATCAATTATTTTATTTGAATAAAAATATAATCCTGGAACTGCATAAGATGATAAAAATTTCTTAGGTTTTTCAACAATTTGTTCCGCTTTCATATTTTTATCAAATTTAACAACTCCATATTCTTGAGGATTTTGCACATGTATTGCAAATATAATTCCATCGTTTGGATTAATACATTG
>Ga0209034_10001623_pt1 | contig 10816 bp, 10 predicted proteins | sample MarorgKNORR_S2LV_2_FD_188219 | JGI IMG/M metagenome (GOLD analysis project Ga0209034, IMG submission 188219) | Marine microbial communities from the Southern Atlantic Ocean, analyzing organic carbon cycling - 250m_A/KNORR_S2/LV (SPAdes) (version 2) | ecosystem: Environmental > Aquatic > Marine...
GAATTATCTACCAATTATAATCTTTATCTCGGTTGCTGCTGTACTTGGCTTTTTAATGCTGCTTTTAGGTTTCCTTTTTGGTCGAGGTCAAAAATCCAAAGCTAAATTATCTCCATATGAATGTGGATTCGAAGAATTCGAAGATGCAAGAATTCCTTTTGATGTTAGATATTACCTGGTAGCAATACTATTTATAATCTTTGATCTTGAAATTGCCTTTTTATTTCCATGGGCAATATCTCTAAAAGAAATTGGATCAACTGGGTTAATAGCTATGGTTATTTTTTTATTAGTCCTTGTCATTGGTTTTATCTATGAATGGAATAAAGGTGCACTTGAATGGGATTAGAAAACAAGAATGATGATCTAATTAATCAACAAGGCCCTGGCTTTCTTACGACATCTGTCGATAAATTAGTTAATTGGGCTAGAACTGGATCTATGTGGCCAGTTACTCTGGGATTAGCCTGCTGTGGAATTGAAATGATGCATTCTGCAGCTTCAAGATATGATACTGACCGTTTTGGTGTTTTTTATCGACCCAGTCCTAGACAATCAGATGTGATGATTGTTGCTGGAACACTATGCAATAAAATGGCACCAGCTCTTAGAAAAATCTATGATCAAATGGCTGAACCAAAGTGGGTTATCTCAATGGGCTCTTGTGCTAATGGTGGTGGCTACTATCATCATTCTTATTCCGTTGTACGAGGTTGTGATCAAATTATACCTGTTGATATATACGTTCCAGGTTGCCCGCCAACTGCCGAAGCTTTAATAAATGGGATTATTGAATTACAAAAAAAAATTAGATCTGAAGAGTCTATTTCCAATGGATAAAGACAATCAAATTAAAATAATTAATGGAAAATTATCTGAGTTTAGTCTTTTGTTATTATCATCAGACCATGACCCTTTATATCAATTAGAACAATCTGATTTAGTCAAAATATGCAAAATATTAAAAAAAGATCAAGAACTAGATTATTCAATTCTGATCGATATTTGTGCGGTTGACTATCTCACCTATGGGCACGCAGATTGGAAGACTAATGATGCTACAAAAACAGGTTACTCAAGAGCGGTTGAACATAAAATTATTGCTGATGTCGATGAAGAATTTCCTGACCGTTTTGCTATTTTTTATCAACTTCTATCTATTTCAAAAAATACTAGGCTAACACTAAAAACATTCACCACAAAAGCTAACCCTCCGAGTGTTCCATCTGTTAATAAAATATGGAACTCAGCAAATTGGTTTGAACGAGAGGCATTTGATCTGATGGGAGTACATTTTAAAGGTCACCCTGATTTAAGACGAATTCTTACTGATTATGGTTTTATCGGACATCCATTTAGGAAAGATTTTCCTACCAATGGAAATTTAGAGGTTATTTATGATGAAAACAAGGAACAAGTTGTCTACAAACCAGTGAGTATTTCAACAAGACCAACTGTGCCAAGAGTTATAAGAAAAAATGACTGAAAGTAATTTATCATTAAATTTCGGACCACAACATCCGGCAGCACACGGAGTCCTAAGACTTATTATGGAACTGGATGGTGAAGTTGTAAAAAAGTTAGATCCTCATATTGGATTGCTCCATAGAGGCACTGAAAAACTTGCTGAAATCAAACCCTTTAATCACTCTATCGGTTATATGGACAGGATGGATTACGTTTCCATGATGTGTTGCGAACACTCCTACGTCTTAGCTATTGAACGACTTCTTAATATAACTCCACCTAAACGAGCTCAATACATCAGAGTAATGTTTGATGAAATCACAAGACTTCTTAACCATTTATTGTGGCTCGGAGCTCATGGTCTGGACATTGGAGCAATGGCCCTCTTTTTATATTGTTTCAGGGAACGCGAAGATTTACTTGATTGTTATGAAGCCGTTTCAGGTGCCAGAATGCATGCCACCTATTATAGACCAGGAGGTGTTTATCGGGATCTGCCTGATGAAATGCCTAAGTATTTATCCAATCGATATATTTCTGAAAAAAAAGTTAAACAACTTAATTATAATCGTGAAGGTTCTTTATTGGACTTTATAGAAGACTTTACGGATAGATTCCCCTCATTGATAAATGAGTATGAAACATTACTTACAGATAATCGAATCTGGAAACAAAGAACGGTTGATATTGGCATAGTTTCTCCAGAAAGAGCTAAAGATTTAGGTTTTTCTGGTCCAATGTTAAGAGGCTCAGGAATAGAATGGGATCTCAGGAGAAAACAACCCTATGAGGTTTATGATGAACTTGAGTTTCTTATACCAGTTGGATCGAACGGAGACTGCTATGATCGATATCTCGTCAGAGTTGAAGAGATGAGGCAATCTAACAAGATTATACAACAATGTATTAAGTGGTTAAGAGATAACCCTGGCTCCGTAATGATTGATGATAATAAATATGCTTCTCCAAAAAGAGAACAAATGAAACATGATATGGAGTCATTAATTTATCATTTCAAATTATTTACTGAAGGTTACTCAGTTCCTAAAGGTGAAGTTTATGCTGCTATTGAACATCCAAAAGGTGAGTTTGGAGTATTCCTAATGTCTGACGGAGCAAATAAACCATATCGAATGAAAGTTAGAGCACCGAGCTTTGCTCATTTAGCTGCCATAGATGAAATGTCTAAAGGACACATGTTAGCTGATGTTGTATCCATTATTGGAACATTGGATATTGTATTTGGAGAAATTGATCGTTAATTATGGCATTACTCAGTCAACATCTTAAAGAAGAAATAGATCAATGGGTACAAAAGTTTCCTCAAGGGAAACAGCGTTCTGCAATTATTGCTTCACTGCATTCGGTTCAGCACTTTAACCAGGGATTCTTAACCACTGAATTGATGAACGAGGTTGCTGATTACCTTGATCTCCCAAGAATTCAGGTATTTGAAGTTGCTTCATTCTATTCAATGTTCAATACACAACCTGTAGGTCGCCATGAAATTTCAATTTGTACAAATATCTCATGTATGTTGAGAGGATCTGATGAAATATTAGATCATATCCAGGAGCGCTTAAACATCAAAGCTGGAGAGTCAACACCGGATGGTAAGATTTTTCTGAAAAAAGAAGAGGAATGTCTTGCAGCATGCACAGGGGCACCGATGCTGATGATTGATCATCACTATATTGAAAACCTGAATATAAAAAAAGTTAATGAGATTCTTGATGAACTGGAGAATGACAATTAGTGATTTAAACCAAATAGTTTTTGCAAATATCAATGATAAAGATCCCTGGTCGATTGATTCTTATATTTCAACAGGTGGATACGAAGCTTGGAGAAGTATCTTAAACAATAAAACCAACTCATATAATGCTGAGATAGTAATTGAGATCATTAAAGAATCTGGTTTAAGAGGAAGAGGAGGTGCCGGATTCCCTACAGGATTAAAATGGAGCTTTATGCCGAAAAATAATAAACAGAAATATATTGTTTGTAACTCAGACGAAAGTGAACCAGGCACATGTCATGATCGAGATATCTTGAAATACAACCCCCATGCTTTGATTGAAGGAATGGCAATAGCTGGTTATGCAATAGGTGCCACGGTCGGATATAACTACGTAAGAGGTGAATTTATGACCGAATGTTACCCTCAGATTGAAAATGCATTGAATGAAGCCTATCAAAATGGGCTCCTTGGTAAAAATATCTCGAATACTGGAATAGATTTTGACCTGTACAATTTTATAGGAGCAGGAGCTTATATATGTGGAGAGGAAACAGGATTACTTGAATCTTTAGAAGGTAAACAAGGAAAACCTAGATTTAAACCTCCTTTTCCGGCTAATTATGGTCTTTATGGTAAACCCACAACAGTAAATAATACTCAAACCTTAGCAAGTGTTCCTATGATTATTAAGAATGGCCCTGATTGGTTTAAGTCTTTTGGTACTGATAAATCACCTGGGACGATTATCTTTTCTGTTTCTGGTCATATTAATAAACCTGGTAACTATGAATTACCTCTTGGAATTCCTTTTAAAGACCTTATTGAGCATTCAGGTGGTGTTATTGATGGAAGGCAGCTAAAGGCTGTTATACCAGGTGGATCTTCGACTAAAGTTTTACCTGCTAAGACTATTCAAGACTGCACAATGGATTATGAATCGCTTCAAGAAGCTGGTTCATCTTTAGGAACTGCAGCTGTTGTTGTAATTGCTGAAGGTACTTGTATGGTCAATTTACTAAAACGGATATCAAGATTTTACTTTGCAGAAAGTTGTGGCCAATGTACTCCTTGCAGAGAAGGTACAGGGTGGCTTTACAGAATTTTAGACAGAATCACTGCAGGGAATGGAAAAGAATCTGATCTTAAACTTTTAGTCGATGTGGCAAATAGGATTGAAGGCAATACCATTTGTGCTTTTGGCGATGCTTCTGCCTGGCCAGTACAAAGTTTTATTCAGCATTACTATGATGAATTTGAGTACATGGTTAAACATGAGGGAAAAAACAAAGCAGCCTAGAAAATGAGCATAAACAAAGTAAACATCACAATAGACGGCAAAGTCTATGCAGTAGATAGCAGAAAAATGTTAATTGAGATTACAGATGAACTCGGAATCTATATTCCTAGATTTTGTTATCACGAGAAACTCTCTATAGCAGCTAATTGCCGAATGTGTTTAGTTGAAGTAGAAAACTCTAATAATGCTCTTCCAGCTTGCGCAACTCCAGTATCCGAAGGAATGGTTGTAAATACTCAATCACCATCATCTAAAACAGCACAAGAATCAACAATGGAGTTTCTTCTAATTAATCATCCTCTGGATTGCCCAATATGTGACCAGGGAGGTGAATGTGAATTACAAGATCTCGCTTATTCATACGGTAAAAATAACTCTCGATTTGATTTAATAAAACAAACCAAACCAAATGATGATTTAGGACCGCTTGTTTCTACTGATATGACGAGATGCATTATGTGTACTCGTTGTGTGAGATTTGGCTCGGAGGTTGCTGGAATACAAGAACTTGGAACCATCGGTAGAGGTGAGGCATCAACTATTAGTACCTTTGTAGAGCAAACTGTAGATCATGAATTATCAGGTAATATTATTGATCTATGTCCTGTTGGGGCATTGAATAATAAACCATATCGCTACACTGACAGGACATGGGAGTTGGATCAAATTAAAAGCATTTCTCCTCATGATTGTATTGGGACAAACATATATATGCATGTCAAGAATCATAAGATTAAGCGCATCGTTCCTTTGCAAAATGACTTAGTTAATGAATCATGGATAGCAGATAGGGACAGGTTTGGGTTTGATGGGATATATTCTAAAGATCGAATTGATGTTCCAATGATCCGATCAGGTGACCAATTGATTGAATCATCAATGGAAGAAGCTCTACAACTGTTGAATGAGCATATTTCTTTAATAGTTGACAGCAATCTACAAGATAAAATATCAGCACTTATTTCACCATCTACGTCTTTGGATGAGCAATTTCTTTTTGCAAATTATCTATCTCAACAAAATATTAGAAATCTTGATCATCGTATTAATCAAGTTGACTTTGCTGGAGACACTCTTGACCCCCTTTTCCCCCATTTAAATATTAAATTAAATGATATCCAAAGCATGAAAACTATTCTCGTTGTTGGATCTGACTTGAGAAAAGAAACACCAATTCTTGCACACTGGGTTAAAAAAGCTGTAGATAATGGTTCATCGATACATTTTATTGATACATCAATGAGAGAATATCATTTCCCGATTAGTGACTATATTATGACTGATGAAGAGTCATTAACTGAAAATGTAGGCCTATTGGTCAAAGCCGCATTTGACATTACTAGTTCATTAATTCCCATTCATCTTGAAGAAAAATTGAATGACCTATCAGAACCCACAACAGTTCACAAAAAAATTGCATTATCACTTTTTAACAATGAAGACACACTAATAATCCATGGTTTATTGTCTCGTTCTCATCCTGATTTTGCTCTGATCAGAAGTTATGTGAATATTTTGTCAGACTTATCTAATTCAAAAATGGGTGAGTTATCTCACGGTTCAAATTCTGTAGGCGCATACATCACTGGGTGTATTCCTCATAGAGACTATTTAGGACAGCCATCTGAACAAGGCTTGAATGCATTACAAATTGCCTCATCAAAACATGATCTATTGATATTGTATGGACTGGAAACTAAAGACTGTATTTATGAAGAAAGGCTCAATCAATCACTGAAGGGATCTAAAAAAGTTGTTGCCTTTACCTATTTCCAAGATGATATATTCACTGAGCATGCAGATATTATTATTCCGATCAAAACATCTTATGAATCCAAGGGATCATTTATCAATGTAGCTGGGGTTTATCAGAAGTTCAATGACGAATTATTGCATCCTAGTAATTATTTTAGCAATGAGAAGTTATTATCATATTTGATAGAGATTAATGGTAAAAAGGTACCTTCTTTTGATCAATTTCTGAGTCAATTAGAGCCCTTTATAAGAGAATGCATTAATAATCCAAATTACATTAAAGAACTTCCATTATCAAATGCTGATGCCAATAATTTTAGTTCTCTGAAGCGTTTTAATATGTATAACGTTGATTCAATTCTCAGACGATCAAAACCATTGCAGTTAACTAATGAAGCTTTGAGTGATATCTAATTATGGAGCAAACGATCACATCGTATCTTTCCTTTTTATCACCAGAACTAATTCGTTTAACACTTTCTTTTTTACAAATATTAATTGTTATAATTGGGTTAATCTTCACAGTAGTTTTTCTTGTACTATTTGAGCGTAAAGTAATCGGATACATGCACGCTCGAATTGGGCCCAATAGAGTAGGACCCTTTGGTTTATTTCAGACGATTGCAGATACTTTAAAATTATTACTTAAAGAAATAATTATCCCTTCTAAAGCGGACCGTTTTCTCTTTTTACTTGCTCCAGTATTGCTTCTTATTCCTGCTCTTGCAGCATGGGCTGTAATCCCATTTAATCCAGAATTTTTAATAGCTGATATCGATGCCGGATTACTTTATCTACTAGCGCTTACATCATTTGGTGTTTATGGAGTCATTTTAGCTGGATGGTCATCTAATTCTAAGTACGCCTTTTTAGGTTCAATGAGGGCTGCTGCCCAAATGGTCGCTTATGAAATCGCTATGGGATTCGCACTTGTCGGCGTCTTAATGGCGGGAGGAAGTTTAAAGCTTGGAGTCATAGTCGAAGCACAGAGTGGTGGCGTACTAAATTGGTTTTGGCTGCCATTATTCCCATTGTTTATTGTCTATTTTATTTCAGGTATTGCAGAAACAAATCGACATCCTTTTGATTTAGCAGAAGGTGAAGCAGAGATTGTTGCAGGATTTCATGTCGAATATTCAGGTATGGGTTTTGCAATTTTCTTTTTAGCTGAATACATCAATATGACTCTAATCTCTGTTCTAACGTCAATTATGTTTTTAGGTGGCTGGGAAAGTTTTTTTTATGGTATGTCGTTTTTAGAAAATACATTCTTAGAATTCTTAACTGAACCAAGTATTTTTTGGTTGCTTCTTAAAACATTATTTTTCTTATTTGTCTTTGTTTGGTTAAGAGCATCATTTCCAAGGTATCGTTACGATCAATTAATGACCTTAGGCTGGAAAGTGTTAATCCCTATAACCATCATTTGGATTGTAGTTGAATGTGTCATGTTAACTCTAGAAGTTGGTCCATGGAGTGTTACATGAAACTCTTCAGACTATTAAAAAAACTTACTCTAATTGACTTTATCAAAGGTTTCATTGTTACTCTTAAAGCATTTTTTAGAAAAAAAGTTACAGTTCAATATCCAGAAGTAAAAACCCCTCTATCTCCTCGTTTCAGAGGTAAGTTAGCACTGATGAGATACGATAATGGTGAAGAACGTTGCATAGCATGTAAGTTATGCTCTGCAGTATGCCCTGCTCATGCGATAACTATAGAATCTGAAGAAAAAGAAGATGGCACGAGACGAACCACAAAATTTGAAATTGATGCTTTCAAATGTATCTATTGTGGTTTTTGCGAAGAAGCATGTCCTGTTGATTCGATAGTCGAGACCAATATTTTTGAATATCACATGACAGAGAACGAACAACGAATACAAACTAAAGAAATGCTTTTAGCCACAGGTGATCAATATAGCGAACAAACAAATATAAATAAGAAAAAAGATTCGATATATAAATGATAAAAGAAATTATATTTTATACTTTTTCTTCAGTATTGATCTGTTCATCTTTAGCAGTCATATTATTTAGAAATCCAGTCTATTCAGCTGTTTCTCTAATATTGTCATTTATCACAAGTGGTTTTCTATGGCTATTGCTTGATGCTGAGTTCTTAGCGATTGTCTTAATTTTAGTTTATGTCGGGGCAGTAATGGTGTTGTTCTTATTTGTGATCATGATGCTCAATATTAATAATGAAAAAGAAAAGTCCAGTTTCAATTCACTTGCACCATTTGCTTTATTTGTAGGCTTGGTTATTGCCGCTGAATTAATCACTCTTATTTGGATCAATTCGAGTCAATTCAATCTCAATTCAGAGGCTATTCAAAAACCTGATCAAGTAAGTAATACCTTACTGTTGGGCACAGAACTCTTTACTAATTATATTCTTTCATTTGAAGTAGCAGGGTTCATTCTTCTCTTAGCAATTATTATATCGATTTCATTAACTCTCAGGACTAGAAAAAATGTAAAAACCCAAGTTGCTACTGATCAAATTAATACAGAACCATCTTCACGAATCAAATTAGTTGATCTTAAAGAAAGAAAATAGCGATGCTTACACTTCAATCATATTTATCCTTAGCTGCAATCATTTTTGCCATTGGAATTATCGGTATTGTTATTAATAGAAAAAATATCATCATTGTTATGATGTGCACTGAACTTCTTTTGATTTCAGTCAATTTTAACTTCATTGCCTTTTCATACTTTAACCAGGATATAGCAGGTCAAATTTTTGTATTTTTTATTCTTACAGTTGCAGCTGCTGAAGCTGCCATTGGTCTAGCTATTTTAGTTGCTCTATATAGAAACAAGAAATCAATTGATGTTCAAGAACTTAAAACACTGAGAAATTAGATGTTGTTTAATTTAAGTTTAATGGCTTTAATACTTCCACTTATAGCTGGTATTCTTGCTGGTTTTTTTGGTAAAAAAATTGGAAAACTATTTACTAACTTTGTAACAATATTCGGTGTTTTAGTATCCTTGGTTATTTCAACATACCTTCTCATCATAATCCTTGAAACACCAAGCCTAATTTTTAATCAAAACGTCTATACATGGTTAGAGATTGGTGCATATAATTTTTCGATAGGACTCCTTGTTGATAATCTAACTGTAAGCATGATGGTTATTGTTAATTTCATCTCCCTGATGGTTCATATATATAGCATTGGATATATGCATAATGACCCTGGTTATTATCGATTTTTTTGCTACATCTCCTTGTTTACTTTTGCCATGTTGTCATTAATTATGGCCAATAATTTCCTCCAACTTTTCTTTGGATGGGAAGCAGTAGGCGTCATGTCTTATCTTTTGATCGGTTTCTGGTATACCAAAGAATCTGCAATTAAAGCCAATTTCAAAGCATTTATTATTAATAGAGTAGGTGATATGTTCTTGATCTTAGGAATTGCTCTCCTGTTTTCATTATTTGGATCATTAGATTATGAGCAAATATTCAATAATGCTGATTCGATTAAATTACAAACCATCATGCTCTCACCTGCTTGGGAAGTACCTAGTATAACCCTAGCTTGTTTACTTCTTTTTGGTGGAGCAATGGGCAAATCAGCACAAATGCCATTGCACGTGTGGTTACCAGATTCCATGGAAGGACCTACACCAATCTCTGCTTTAATTCATGCAGCCACAATGGTGACTGCAGGAGTCTTTATGTTAGCTAGGATGTCACCATTATTTGAATTGTCTGCAAGTGCTTTATCATTTGTTCTGATTGTTGGTTCAGTTACTGCTATTGCAACTGGACTGCTAGGACTCGTTCAATATGACATTAAACGTGTTATTGCTTATTCAACACTTTCTCAATTGGGGTATATGGTTATTGCTGCAGGTGTATCTGCATATTCAGCAAGTTTATTTCACCTCATGACACATGCTTTTTTTAAAGCTTTACTTTTCCTTGCTGCAGGCTCAGTTATTGTGGCTTTACATCATGAACAAGATATAAGAAAGATGGGGGGGTTGAGATCAAAACTTCCGATCACATATATTACTTCACTTATCGGTTCACTTGCATTGATTGGATTCCCTGGTTTCTCTGGGTTCTTTTCTAAAGATGCATTAATTGAAGCTGTTTTTCATTCGGATGCTTATGCGTCAGATTTTGCATATTACTGTGTACTTATTGGCGTCTTTGTAACATCTTTATACACATTCAGGCTCTTCTTTGTGGTATTTCATGGACAATTGAAAGAAGAAAATAAGCATGTAAAAGAACCACAGCTATCAATTTTAATTCCACTGATCTTTTTAGCAATTCCTTCCATGCTGATAGCATGGCCAACAGTGGGACCGATGGTATTTAATGGTTTCTTTTCTAATTCAATTGTTCAACCCACTTCCATTGATCTTTTTGGATATCAATATACAGATTCGTATCATTTTCTAACTCACTCACTATCAGGACCTGTTGTCTATATTGCAATACTCGGAATACTCGTTACTTATTTCCTGTACATTATTAAAACTGAGTTGCCGGACAAGCTAGCTGTAATATTTAAGCCTTTTTATCAGGTT
>Ga0209034_10001624_pt1 | contig 10814 bp, 14 predicted proteins | sample MarorgKNORR_S2LV_2_FD_188219 | JGI IMG/M metagenome (GOLD analysis project Ga0209034, IMG submission 188219) | Marine microbial communities from the Southern Atlantic Ocean, analyzing organic carbon cycling - 250m_A/KNORR_S2/LV (SPAdes) (version 2) | ecosystem: Environmental > Aquatic > Marine...
TGAACAGTATCTTGAATCAAATACTGCTTAAAATTAGTTATTACTTTCTGTTTCACTCTAATACTAAAAAACTTTTTTATTAACCAACAAAGATTTTGTTCTATCCTATTGTCTTTGCTTAAAAATTCTTGGTCTCTCGGACCCTATAGATTAATTCTTTCTAATCTATCCTTTTAACTTATTTTCTTTATTTAAGTTATTATTGCGGTGGAGTATAGCAAAGTTGATTTACTATAACCAATTTTTGATTTACTAGACTTAAAAATATCTGAAATATGAAAGACTTGGGTAAAAATAATAAAGTTACTGTTCATCATGAGGATGGTGGGATGAGATTGGATAATTACCTTATAAAAATAATTAAAGGTATGCCGAAATCAAGAATATATAGGATGATTAGAAAAGGCGAAGTTCGGATTAATTCAAAAAGAGTTAAACCGAGTACCAGGGTGCAGATTGATGATAAGGTGAGAATTCCCCCCAATGTACTAAATAAGCCAAAAACTAATTTTAGCTCTGCAGCTAAAAACGATCTCAGCTGGATCAAAAATATAGTTATATTTGAAAATGATTCATTTTTATTGGTGAATAAACCTTCCGGATTAGCAGTCCATGGAGGCAGTGGAATCCATTTTGGCCTCATTGAGCTCCTACGATCTTTTCGTAAAAAAAATCATGAGCATCTTGAATTGGTTCATCGATTGGACAAAGAAACAAGTGGTTGTTTATTAATATCAAAAAAGAAATCTAAGCTTAGAAAGTTACACGAGTACTTTAGAGAAGGTAAAGTTAAAAAGACTTACCTAGGGTTAATGCTAGGTAAATTTAAAAAAACAGTTTATGAAATAGATCAACCTCTAAGCATAATCTCAAAATCTGAAAGTGGTCGGTTAGCCGTACCTGATGATTTAGGCAAGAAGTCTAAAACAAAATTTTTCCTGTTGGAAAAATATAAAAACTCAGCCTTATTTAAAATAGAACCGATTACTGGTAAAACACATCAAATTAGAGCACACGCAAAGTACATGAAGACTCCCTTGGCTGCAGATCAGCGATATGGAATTCAACCCGACCAAATTGTTTCCGAGTATGGTCTAACTAGGCTTTTTTTACACGCAGAGTCAATAGCTTTTCCAGGTTTTTCATCAAGTCAGAATACATTTAGTTTCAAATCTGAATTAGATCCTAAACTCACCAAAGTTTTGGATAAGTTAAGATCCGAGAACGATTAGATCAAAATGAGTTTCAGCAAAAATACATTCATATCTTATCCGATTCTATTTTTTTTAATTGCTTCATTACCCAATTCATTGGTAGTCCAATAATTGCTTGTTCGTCTTCTGTGATAATTTTTTTTATTAGCAGCTGAAATTTTTTGGATTCGTATTTAACTGCTGCAGTTGAGTCAAAAATTTCTTGGCTCTTCAAATATGTCTCCAGCTCTTTTTTTCTAAATGATTTAAACTCAATTATTGTTTTATCAAGATGGGCTAATTCAATTTTCTTTTCTTGGATGACAATGACCACGCTTGTGTAAAAATAGATTTTTTCACCCGAGAATTTAATTAGTGTTTGATACGCACTGTCATAGGTTACTTTTTTTCCAATGCTGACATTTTTAAAACTGACAACCTGATCAGATCCTATAACAATATTCAGAGGGTTAATGTCAGCAATTTTTCTAGCTTTGGTTTTCGCTAATCGCATCGACAAGTCTTGTGGAGATTCATTAGTGTGTTCGGTTTCATCAATCTCAGGTGCAATGGATTCAAAATCTGAGATGTGTTTCGACAATAGTTTTGCTCGATAAATTGAGCTTGATCCAAGAATAATTTTGAGAGAGCTTTGTTTCATAGATTGTAAATTCTTAAAAATTGAAAAGATATTATTGGTAAACTAATCACTGTTATTCTGATTGCAATCATGTTTAAGAATACTTTAAGCATCAAAGATTTTTCTGATTTATCAAGAAAAAATTATGTATTTGATAATGCAATACCAGCCAATGCTTTTTCCAGGCTATCTCATTTCTTGATCGACCCTAACCAATCATATAGTAATCAAATCTCTATAAATCTAGAATTTTTTACCGAACAATCAGTTGACCCAAAAGTAAAAGGTAAGATTTCATCTTCCCTTACAATGCAGTGTCAAAGATGTCTTGGTCCCATTGAGTGGCAGACAGAAACTTCTGTCGAATTTTTGCTAATACAGCCATTAAGTCAAAACAAAACTGGCCCATCTTCCGTAAATACAATTACGGTTGACTCAAATGGACTTTCAATCGAAAAGATTGTAGAAGATGAAATTTTATCAATGATTCCAATGTCATTAACGCATAATAAAGTTGCATTATGCGAAAATAACGATACCTTAGGTTTGTTTTTAGCTGCGAGTGAAAAATCTGAACGAAGCGAGCAGAAAAACAAACCATTTTCTGGGCTGAAAAAACTGCTAAAAACAAAAGATAAGGATTAATTTTATCAAGGAAGTTTAAGGGGCAAAAATGGCAGTTCAAAAAAAACGAAAAACAAGATCAAGACGTGATATGAGAAGATCTCAAATTAAAGCTAAGAAACCCTCAATTACCAATGACGAAATCACTGGTGAAGCTCATATCAGACATACCATCAGTCCTCAAGGATTTTACCGAGGCAAACAGGTCATTGTTTTGAAGGAAAAAGAACAGTCGGAAGAAGAATAAAAGAGGTGTTTCTTGAGTGATTATATAACACTGTCACTAGATGTGATGAGTGGAGAAAAAGATCCCGAAGCATCTATTAATGCAGCATTGAATCTATTAGAAACAAGAGAAGATGTTAAAATCTATCTTGTCGGAAACCAAGAATTAATAAAAAAAATTACTGGTAAAACTGGTAATCGCCTTCAAATCATTCATGCTGGAGAAATCGTTCATATGAATGATCCACCAGTCGTAGTTTTACGACAGAAAAAACAATCATCCATGAGACTTGCTGTTGATCTTGTTAAGGATGGCGTAGCTCAAGCATGTGTTAGCTCAGGGAATACAGGAGCATTAATGGCAATTTCTAAATATGTTCTTAAAATGATACCGAAGATTGATAGACCTGCCTTAATGACCTCTGTACCAACAATTAAGGGCAGTACTTATGTTCTTGATTTGGGAGCAAACCCAAGTTGTACACCCGAACAACTCTTCCAATTTGCCTTGATGGGAAACGTCATAGCTAGAGAGATAAGAGGCATTGATATACCCCGAATAGGTCTATTGAATATGGGCATTGAAGCAAGTAAAGGCAACAAAGTTATAAAAGAAGCAGCAAAACTAATGAGATCCAGCTCAATGAATTTTATTGGCTATGTCGAGGGCAATAATTTAGTTGAAGATACTGCCGATGTTGTAGTTTGTGATGGGTTTACTGGAAACATTGCATTAAAAACAATGGAGGGGAGCGTGCGTTTAGTATTTAGGTTTATAGAAGATGCTTTTAATTCAAGTGCATTTAACAAATTTTCATCAATTACCTCTAAGTTTGCACTCAATCAAGCGAAAGATAAGATTGATCCACGTCGTTATAATGGAGCACTTTTATTGGGACTCAATGGAGTGGTAGTCAAATCTCACGGAGATTCTGATTCAATGGGTGTGCAACATGCACTAATTACAGCAATTGAAGAAGCAAAGAAAGATATTGTTGATAAATTGATAGGAGCATTTTAAGTTATATTTGTTTATGTATACAAAAATCATATCAACTGGCAGTTACCTACCAGAAAATGTTGTAACTAATCAAGACCTAGAGCAACAAGTTGATACATCGGATGAGTGGATCCTAACTAGGACTGGAATACAGCAAAGGAGGATAGCACTAAATGATCAAAATACCTCTGATTTGGCATATGAAGCGGCCAAGCGTGCTATTGATAAAGCAGGAATTTTAGCCGAGTCGATTGATTTAGTTGTTGTAGGTACTTGCACGCCAGATGTTGTGACGCCTAATGTTGGAACTATTCTTCAAGAGAGATTAGGGATAAAAGATTCCCCAGCTTTCAGTGTTGAAGCTGCTTGCAGTGGTTTTATTTACGCTATGAATATCGCAGATAAATTCATTCGTTCAGGAGATTCTTCCTGTGCTTTGGTAGTTGGTGCAGAGACTCTATCCAGAATAACTGATTGGACTGATCGAAATACATGTGTCTTGTTTGCTGACGGAGCGGGAGCAGCAATCTTACAACCATCAGATAAACCTGGAGTCATATTTTCACAATTAGGAGCAGATGGTACTTATGGTGATTTGTTGTATGTACCATATGGTACTTCGAAAAAACCAGAGGAACCCAAATCAGATGATTATTGTTTACATATGAAGGGCAATGAAGTATTCAAGGTAGCAGTTAAAACTCTTGAATCAATTACTTTGGAAGCGTTGGAGCAACAAAACATGACTGTCAACGATATAGATTGGTTTATCCCTCACCAAGCAAACACACGAATCATCCACTCAGTTTCAAAAAGATTAGGCATTCCAATTGAGAAAGTGATTATAACTCTCCCTTACCACGGAAACACATCAGCGGCATCGATACCACTTGCTCTTGATGAAGGTATTGATTCAGGGAAAATAAATCAAGGAGACACAATTTTAATGCAAAGCTTTGGCGCAGGCTTTACTTGGGGTACGATGATTATTACATTGTAATGGTTTCCTTATTATTTTTTTCGCAGTAATGAAATACAGTATGAGAGTTTTCTTATTTTTTCTGTGTACCTCATCCTACATTTGTTCTAGTTATGCAGTCTCAACATTTGATTTTAATCCTGATACACAGATGGTTGGCAAGACTGAGACAATTGAAGCTGTTTACACAGATACACTGATAGATCTCGCAAGAGCCCATAATCTTGGTTTTACCGAGATTGTCTCAGCTAATAGATCCGTCAATAAATGGCTGCCTGGCGAAGGAACCACTATTTTATTGCCAAAAGCATTTATTCTTCCCAGTGATTATTTAGAAAAGGGAATAACCATCAATCTTCCTGAATACAGAGGATTTTATATTGACGGCAAACAATTAATTACCTTTCCAGTTGGTATTGGACGGATGGATTGGACAACTCCTTTGGGGATGTCTAAAGTGGATCTAAAATTGGAAAATCCTTCTTGGTATCCTCCTGCTTCAGTGAGACAAGAGTACAAAGAAGAAGGGATTTACTTAGCGCCTGTTATACCAGCTGGTCCTGATAATCCTCTTGGTAAGTTGGCAATGCGTCTCAACATACCAGGTGGATATTTTATTCACGGGACCAATAGACCGGATGGAGTTGGCATGCAAGTTTCTCATGGGTGCATACGTCTATTTCCAGAAGATATTAAGATAATCTTTTCTAAAACAAATATTGGTTTACAAGTCAAAATTATCGATGAGCCATTCAAAATAGGGATTTTAGGAAATCATATTTATTTAGAGATACATGAAACACTTACCTCTAAAGATACAATTAAGAGCTATAAATTGATCCAATCAATGATCAAGAATTTTATCTTTGATAGACAATTAGGAGATATAGTTGACTGGATCAAAGTCCGAGAAGCTTTTGAAAAGCAATCAGGAGCCCCAACTTTGATCGCAGAAATTAGTGTAAAAACTACGTAGTTGTAAAAGTAGGTTCGTAGAAAAAAAAAGGCTGTTCAAAAAAATTTATTTTTTACCTAGATCTCTCTCAAAAATTCTTTCAGCTTCTACTGCTTTCTCCTGACTGGCCTCAGCTGCAGCTTCTGCTTTTGCAGCTGCTTCACTTGCAGCGTCTGCGGCTGCTTCAGCAGCTCTGGCAGCTTCCTCTGCTGCTGCTGAGCCCTGACCAGTAGACATATCAGACTTTAGGTCTCGGATATCTCTCTGCATTTCACTATCAGCTTTTTGTAGATCTGCATAGCAGCCTGTTAGAAAAACTAACACACCAGAAGCAAGAAAGCTTTTAAGAATTTGTTGGGATTTCATTGATTATTTCTCCATTTTTATGCCTGTATGGCAATCAATTTTACACTCTTTCATTTTCCACTAAAACTCCTTAAAGAGCAACAGCGTTACCTCTGAAATTTAGGTTTCTCTAAAAATAATTCTTCCTTTTGTTAGGTCATAGGGAGTCATTTCTACTGTAACACTGTCTCCTGTCAAAATTCTGATGTAATGTTTTCTCATCTTTCCAGATATATGTGCAGTAATGGTGTGTCCGTTTTCTAGTTCAACTCTGAAAATTGTATTTGGTAGAGTTTCTTTAACAACACCTTGCATTTGTATAGCTTCCTCTTTTGCCATGCAAAAATCTCCTAATAAAAATTTAGTTTAAATCATATCACTATGATGTATCTAGATACTTTTCAGCATCTAGGGCAGCCATGCAACCACTTCCGGCAGAAGTAATCGCTTGCCTGTAAATCGGATCAGATACATCACCAGCAGCAAATACACCCTCAATGTTGGTTTGGGTGCTAAAATTTGAGTGTTCTTTGTCATAAACAATGTAATTAGAATCATCTAAAGAAATTTGATTTTTAAAAATATCTGTATTGGGATCATGACCTATTGCTATGAAAAGCCCTGAAATATTTAGAATTTGTTTTTTATTTTCCTCAATCGTGTTTTTTAATCTTATTTGAGTAACTCCTGTCTCATTTCCAATCACTTCTTCCAACACATGGTCCCAAATAATTGAAATATTGCCATTCTCAGTCTTATCAAATAGCCTCATCTGAAGCATTTTTTCTGCTCTCAAGGCGTCTCTTCTATGTATCAAGGTAACTGAGTTTGCAATGTTTGATAAATACAATGTTTCTTCAACAGCAACATTGCCTCCACCGACAACTGCAACATCCTGATTTTTATAGAAGAATCCATCGCAAGTAGCGCAAGCAGAAACGCCTTTCCCTTTGTATTTTTCTTCACTTTCAAGCCCGAGGTATCGAGCAGTTGAACCTGTTGCAATAATCAAAGCATCAGCAGTGTACCTAACATTATCTCCAAATAATTGGAAAGGTTTTTTTGATAAGTCAGAACTTTCTATGTGGTCATAGATGATTTCAGTTTTAAATCTTTGCACATGATTTAACATCCTCTCCATGAGATCAGGGCCTAATAAGCCTTCAGTTTCTCCAGGCCAATTGTCAACGTCAGTTGTTGTCATCATTTGACCGCCCGGTTCTGCGCCTGTAATTAAGACGGGGTTTAAGTTTGCTCGTGCAGCATAAACTGCTGCTGAATAACCAGCCGGGCCGGCACCCAAAATTAATAACCTGCAATGTTTGGTTCTTTCCATAAATTAACGCGATGTGTTAGATTTTCTATAAACAATTATAATATTGCAAATGAGAGTCCTTGATGAGTATATAATTTCAAACATCAATTATTCTTTTTTTTAGATAATCTTTAATCCAAGGAAGAAATTATTTCTAAAATCAACATAAAAAAGCCATTCGATAAAGGATCTATTCTACGAGAATCTGCCATTATTGCTCTAGTTTCTTTCGCATTAATTTTACTCATTGCATTGATTACATATGATGTAGCAGATTCAGGATATGTCATTAAAAATGATCTTGAAGTCAACAACTATCTTGGAGGAGTGGGAGCATATTTCTCCAGTTTCGTTATCTATTTCTTTGGATTAGCAAGTTATTTCTTTCCATTACTTTTCTTGGTCTATGGTCTCAATCTAATTGAGGTAAAAGATGATTCCAGGTCCAGTGTCCAGTCTGTTTCAATCAAATTTATAGCTTTCTTGTTTGTCTTATTATCAACGTGTTGTCTCTCTAGTATGCATATTTATGTTTCTTGGGTTCCTATGGATTCAGGTGCAGGTGGAATAATAGGTAAGAGTATAAATGGGTTTTTAATCAAAGGGTTAGATGAGATTGGCACCACTTTACTTGCATCAGCTATCTGGATAATCTTTATGCCAATTTTTATTGGCTTTTCGTGGCTAAACCTATTTCGTTTGACTGGTAAATTCGTTATCACTTTTGTTAGTATCCTTGGTCAATTTTTTGCCAGAGTTTTTACGTCATTAAAGAAATTCATAGGTTCCTTTGAAAAGAAAAAAATAAAAAAAGCGATTAAAGAAAAAGAAATCATAGAAGTAAAAAAAGTAGTTAAGAGTGACCCAGAGCCTAAGAAGAAAGTAAAGGAAATTAAAGAAGAAAAAAAAGCAATCAAGGAGAGACAGACAAAACTTTTCCAATCTAGATCTGATAATGAATTACCCGATCTGAATTTATTGGACTTACCTTCTGAGGAGATAATAGGGAATTCAAAAGAGTCCATAGAGGCGATGTCAAGGCTGCTTGAGCTTAAATTGAAAGACTTTGGAATTGTTGCAAATGTTGAAGAGGTTTTGCCTGGACCTATTGTTACTAGGTTTGAGATCAATCCTGCTCCAGGGGTCAAAGTAAGTCAAATAAGTAATTTATCAAAAGATCTTGCTCGGTCATTATCGGTTTCAAGTGTGAGAATAGTTGAAATAATTGAGGGTAAATCCGTTATAGGAATTGAGATACCAAATGAAAAAAGAGAATTAGTTGTATTGGGAGAGATTTTGAGATCCAAGATGTTTGAAGACATGAAGTCACCTCTTTCAATAGCACTTGGTAAGGATATTGCTGGAAATCCTATGTGTACGGATCTGGCTGAAATGCCCCATCTATTAATTGCAGGAACGACCGGTTCAGGGAAATCAGTAGGGATTAATGCAATGGTCTTGAGTCTTCTCTATAAATCAACGCCCAAGGACATAAGATTGATTATGATCGATCCAAAAATGCTTGAATTATCAGTCTATGGAGGTATTCCACATTTGCTTTGTCCTGTGGTTACAGACATGAAGGCAGCTGCTAATGCACTACGCTGGTGTGTAGTGGAGATGGATAGACGGTATAAATTGATGGCAAGCTTCAAGGTAAGAAATTTAAATGGTTTAAATAATATAATTACAGAATCAATTGAAGCAGGTAACCCTGTGCCAGATCCATTATTTGATGTTGAGTCTAAGATAAAGTCTGGAGAGAGCCCAGTAATTCCCAATTTGGAGCCATTACCACAGATTGTGGTCGTCATTGATGAATTAGCAGATATGATGTTAACAGTTGGTAAAAAAGTGGAGCATCTGATTACACGATTAGCTGCCAAAGCAAGAGCATCAGGAATTTATATGATCATTGCCACTCAAAGGCCCTCTGTTGATGTAATTACCGGACTTATAAAAGCTAATATACCTTGTAGAATCGCTTATCAGGTTTCTGCTAAAGTTGATTCCAGGACCATTTTGGATCAAATGGGAGCAGAAAGTTTGCTTGGTAATGGAGATATGCTGTTTATACCTCCAGGATCCTCACTTCCAATAAGAATTCATGGAGCTTTTGTTTCAGATGAAGAAGTCCGGAGAGTTTCAGAAAATCTACAATCTACTTCAGAGCCAATTTTTTTAGATGAAGTTACATCTGGAGAAATTGAGGGGATTCCAGGAATCGACCTCAAAGAAGCTAAAAACAGCCAAGATAATGGTGAATCCGATCCATTATATGATGAGGCAGTTAAACTGGTTACTGAGTCAAGAAATGCATCCATCTCATCTGTCCAAAGAAGACTTAGAGTAGGTTATAACAGAGCAGCAAGACTGGTTGAGCAAATGGAAGACGTGGGTATCGTCGGTCCACTTGAATCAAATGGTAAACGGGAAGTTTTAGCACCTCCACCCCCAGAAGATTAAGTCAAAAAAATGCTGAAGAAGTATGGTTATATTGTTGTAATACTCATTAGTTCTCTAGCTTTTGAACTTACGTATTCCTCAAAAGAGACTTCAATAAACATTAATGAATATTTGAATGGGGTTGTTTCATTTCAAGCCAATTTTAAGCAAACAATTTTCAGTCCTGAAAACGATGTGATTGATTATAGCGAAGGTTTTTTTATTATCAAAAAACCAGAAAAAATGTCTTGGAATTTTTCATTCCCAAGCATAAAAAAAATAATCATAAACGACCAAACAATTACCACTTACGATACAGATTTAAATCAAGCTGTAATAGTTCCATTTTCAGATAAATATCAATCATCACTTGCTAATATTTTACTTAAAAATGACAGCTTATTTAGCTATTACCAAATTAGTTCAGAAACAGTAAATAACAATGTCTATTCAGTTGTTCTGGTGCAGAAAGGAGACAAAAATCTCTTTACAAAAATTAAAATTACTATTAGTGAAACATTTTTAAGTGAAATAAATCTTTGGGACACCAGTGGACAGTCTATTGGTATTAAGTTTGAGAATGCCATCCTAAACTCTACAATACCTGATTCATCTTTTGAGTTCTCTATTCCCAAAGGAGTTGATGTTTTTGATCAAACTTAATGAGTCATTCAAAATCCATAGTTCATCAAACGACACAAATTATAAGAAACCTGAGGGTACGTCATAATTTTTACTTTCAAATTATTGGATCTTTCTCAATTTTGGGGATTTTATTTTTTTTGCATTTTATGCAACCACCCACAGTTGATCTAAAACTGAACCTAATTGACAAATTACTTCATTTTTTAATGTTCTTCTTTACCATGATGTGGTTTATGTACATCACTAAAAAATGGCTAATAGCTTCAGTTTTATTGATTTTATTAGGCTTGATGCTTGAATGGATTCAGATGAACTACATTAGTAATCGTTCCTTTGACTGGTTTGATTTGGTTGCTGATGGGTTGGGTGTAATATTTTGTTTTCTTTTGCTCCCATTTCTAATAGACAAATATTTTGATAGTTCTGTCTAATTTTCAGATAATTTTAT
>Ga0209034_10001628_pt1 | contig 10793 bp, 8 predicted proteins | sample MarorgKNORR_S2LV_2_FD_188219 | JGI IMG/M metagenome (GOLD analysis project Ga0209034, IMG submission 188219) | Marine microbial communities from the Southern Atlantic Ocean, analyzing organic carbon cycling - 250m_A/KNORR_S2/LV (SPAdes) (version 2) | ecosystem: Environmental > Aquatic > Marine >...
CATGCATCTGGCCGCCACTAGTGCTGGAAGGCACCAGAATCGGAGTTTTACAACCTTGGTCGAACCACTCTTCTACGCCTTCCCTCACTTCGTTTTGAGAACCATAGAGTGTTGCGTTCGATAGCCATTCATCTGACATACACGTCAAGACTCGATCTCGGTCTCCCTCGTCAAGAGCGGCTTCTATGCCTTCCATTTCCTCGACGTAGCCAGCTTGTTTCCAGTAATTGCGATAATTGGGCAGTGCTACATATCCCTGAAGAGTTTTTCTATTGCGTGCGGCGCCCGCGTCTCGATCATCATCGATCACTGTTGGGATCATGTTGCCGATAAAGAAATCACTGCCCTGAACATCCTGAGGGATATCGGCAACCGAGTTATTGAAGTCGTTACGACTTGCATTCGCCCACACCGCGCCGCCGCTGATTTCAACTGAAAGTTCAACCATTTTTCGTCTGAGGGTGGCTAAGACAATTGGAGGTAGCTCACCGTGATGCTCAGCGGCCCGTTGCATCGCGGCCACATAGTCACGGGTGTCAGCTAAAGGTTTCCCGGGCGTGATTCCTAAGCGTTGATGAACTGGGCCGTGAGTCACACCAATTCCCAAGCGGAACCGTCCGTTACTTATTTCGTGGATGAAAGCAGCGGTCGCTGCGAGGTCCTCGGGGTTTCTGAAATAAATGGGCTGGACTGAAGTGCCGAAAGTTATTTCGTTGGTGACCGAAGCGATCGCTTGACAAAGAGCGACACAGTCACCCATAGAAGGGCAATAAATGCCGGTAAAGCCGCGCTGTTCAATCTCTGCAGCGACATCGAGTGTTTGTTGGCGCCGGCCGTTTACCGCAGCTAACGAAATTGCGGGCATAGTCATTAGAGGTCCCTCCTCAAGGGAATTTTCGATTTATATCGAAATTCAATACCTTGATCATGCCCGCAAAAGCCGTGGTTTGCTTAAGTCGTGCTCCAGGCTTTATTTCGGTACCCTCTGAGGGTTACTGGGGGCTGTAGCTCAGTTGGCTAGAGCACCTGCTTTGCAAGCAGGGGGTCGTCGGTTCGATTCCGATCAGCTCCACAAAACAATTCCTTAGTCATAGCCCTAATCTCATTCTGTGGCTAATTCGTTTGATGCCTGCTCCGTGTCGCCAGGTATTAGGTGGACGTTAACGCCGTTGAAACAGATTGGAATCACACCCGAAAACTGATGGTGATGCTCGCTTAACCCTTCCTTGACGGACTTGAAACAACTCGCCTTTACATTGCGTCTTGTTCGTGCGTTCAGGAAGGAAAAAATGAAACGCAAACTAACTATTGTTGTCGTCGGAGTTCTCGGCGGCTTATTTCTATTTGCGGGACCAGCAAATGCTGATGGTCATGACCCAGATGCAGCTGCGGCCGCGGTGCAAGCGGTAATGGACAACCTATGGGTTTTCATTGCTGGCGTACTCGTGTTCTTGATGCAGGCAGGTTTCGCGATGCTCGAATCTGGCCTCACCCGGTCGAAAAACGTTGGCAACATTATGGCGAAAAACCTTGCGGACGCGGCAATTGGAATCATGGCCTTTTTCTTAGTCGGTTACGGTCTCGCATACGGTGGCGATTCAGGTAGTAGCGACTGGTTCGGTTGGGGCGCGTTTGCCCTTAGTGGAGTCGACCTCTTCGACATAAGCGGTGGCCTCAGCGGTGCCACAGACTTTTTCTTTCAAGCAGTCTTTGCTGCAACAGCTGTGACCATCGCTTCAGGAGCGCTCGCAGAGCGCACCAAATTCAGCACATATTTGATTTTCAGCGTCGTCACTACCGCACTTATTTACCCAATAGTTGTCCACTGGACATGGGGCGGGGGACTGATTGCTCAAATATCAATCGGTGATGCTGTCTATAGCGATTTCGCAGGATCCACCATTGTCCACAGCGTCGGAGGTTGGCTAGCGCTGATTGGAGCGCTGATGGTCGGTCCTCGCATAGGTAAATACGGAGCCGATGGAAGCGTACGTACGATTCCGGGTCACAACATCACCCTCGCAATACTAGGAGTCTTCATACTCTGGTTTGGCTGGTTTGGATTTAACCCAGGTTCCGAATTGGCGGCTGACAACTGGGTAATGTTCGTAGCCCTCAATACAGCCTTATCTGCATGTGCTGGCGTTATCGGCGCTACAGCGCTCAACTGGTTGCGCACTGGGAAACCAGATATCGCTGTTGCAGGTAACGGAGCCTTGGGTGGCCTGGTAGGTATAACCGCAGGTTGTGGGACAATGACCCCCTGGGGGTCGGTACTGACGGGCCTTATCGCAGGCTTCATTGCAGTTGCTGCGGCCAACTTCGTGGAACGAAAACTCAAAATTGATGATCCAGTGGGAGCGTTTGCTGTTCATGGTGCTTGTGGTATTTGGGGAACTCTGGCCATCGGCTTATTTGCGAAATATGACGATGCGTTCCTAGGTCGCGATGACGCTGGGCTGTTTTATGGAGGGGGGTTAGATCAAATTGCCATGCAAGCAATTCTGGTCATCATCGTTGCTGCCTGGACGATCTTTACCGGACTTATCGTGTTCGGCGCTCTCAAACGTTCTATGGGTCTGAGGGTGTCGCCAGAAGAAGAAATTGCAGGACTGGATGTTTCGGAACACGGAGGTCCAGGTCTCGCGCTCGACGATGCTGTCACGGGAGCAACCCCCGGATCGTGACAGGAGGTGGAGATCGTTGGAGAAAGCTCCTTCTGGTTTAGGGCTCCCGGTGCACATATATTTCCTTCCCGCACCGGGAGCCCTAATTAGGGTCTGAGTATCTATGTTGATCGCCCTTACGATCATGTACGTGGGTTAGAACTCTTGCATCAGGTTGGTAGTTATTACTGACTAAAGACAGTGACTGGCTGTTTGGAACTACGCTCCCGGCGTGACTAAAGCCACCTTCAATCTTCACGCTCACCATCATGTCGGACCAGTCGACCCCAGGATCTTTGGTGGCTTTTTGGAACACATGGGGAGAGCCGTATACGAAGGCATATATGACCCGACCTCAGCCCACGCTGATGAGTTTGGATGTCGAGCTGATGTGCTAACTGCTTTAAATGAACTCGACTTCACCGTCATGCGCTACCCAGGTGGCAACTTTGTTTCTAATTACCACTGGAGAGACGGTGTGGGAGCTGTTGAAGAACGGCCTACGCGTCGAGAGTTGGCATGGGGGACGATCGAACCGAACAGTTTCGGTACCAATGAGTTCTTATCTTTGTGCAACCGAACTGGGTGGTCTCCCATGTTCGCTGTCAATTTAGGCACAGGCTCACCCGAAGAAGCAGCAGATTGGGTTGAATACACCAATGGTCAATTGGTAACGGACATCACCGAGCAACGCGAGCTCGACCAATCCTCAAATACTCCCAAGGTTCCGCTGTGGTGCCTAGGAAACGAAATGGACGGACCCTGGCAAATCGGGCACATGTCTGCGGCCGAATATGGAACCAAAGCACGTCAAGCAGCTCACATGATGAAGCTGGTTGATCCATCGATCGAGTTAGTAGTTTCGGGCACGTCGCTACCCGATAACGAGACCTACCTCAACTGGGACCGAGAAGCGCTAGAAGTAGTCGGGGGCTTCGCCGACTACTTATCTACTCACAGGTATCTGGACAACTACTCCGGTGACACTGCAGCGTTTTTGACCTCCGGCGCTGCGATTGATCAACAAATCGCAGAAATTGATTCCGTGTGCCGATACGTCGCAGGAAAGAGGCGTTCATCGAAGCGACCGTTTATAGCGTTTGATGAATGGAACGTCTGGTACCGAACTCGAAATAGAGATGGTATGTGGGCTGGTGGAAATTTCCCCGCCCACCTGGTTGAGGAGGTCTATGACCTCCAAGATGCGCTTGTCTGTGCGCAATTCTTGATGAGTTTCATCCGAAACGCCGACGTAGTGAAGATCGCTAACATCGCCCAGATTGTGAATGTCATAGCGCCCGTTCTTACCGATGGTGATCATTTGCTACGGCAAACTATTTTTGAAGCATTGGCAATGTTTGTGAATCGTCGAGAGGGCCAGTCACTCCATCTGGGGTATCACGGACCCACTGTGGAATCCCCAGATTTTGGTGACGTAGCGATGTTGGACGGGGCAGTCATATTGAGCGACAACGCCGAGTTGCACGTCTACGCGGTCAACCGCTCAGTTGATAGCACTGTGGATTTAACAATCGATCTATCTGGGGCACAACTCAGCGTTGTTTCTAGTGAGCTCTTGCATCACCCAACCCCATCAACACAAAACACTTGGGAGAACCCACATGCTGTGCGGCGGAGTGCGTTTGAAACTTCAGACGGTGCTGCACCTTTAGTCCAACTTCCCCCACATTCCTTCTTCGCCGCTACGTTCCAAGTGAACTGACAAGACTGGTGTTACCAAGATCAGTCACACTTCATTGAGCTTTGGGAAGAACAACGAATACGAACGCTATGTAGTGAAGTGACGCAGCTACCACCGTGAACGTGTGAAATATCTCGTGAAATCCAAACTTGTGTGGCCAAGGATTAGGTCTTTGGGCAGCAAATATCACAGCGCCTGCCGTGTACAACATCCCTCCAGAAAGAAAAAGGAAGAATCCAACAACTCCAAGCTGCTGCCAAGCATCTTTGATGACTGCGAGCAAACACCAGCCAACGACTAAATACGGAGCGGCAACAAGCCATTGTGGAGAGTCTGAGAATCGGATTCGTATTAAGGCGCCCAAAAAGGCGCCACTCCATACCATGACCAGTACCAGCTTTGCGGCCCAAGGGGATAGCACGAAAGCTGCTACTGGTGTGTAGGTAGCCGCGATAGCAAGAAAAATTGTTACGTGGTCAAACTTTTGGAGCCGCTGACGGTTGATAGTTCCCCAATTAACCCGGTGATATAACGTCGATACTCCGAATAAGGCAACTATCGCCGTTGTGTAAAGACCCGTCACTAGACGTGGCCATATTCCTGGAGCTGAGACGATCACAATTGGGGCGAGCGTGACCGACGCTATAAAAGCTGCCCGATGTGACACTCCCCGAAATAGAGGTTTGGTATCAGTGGTGGTCAATGGTGATCCGTGGAGTTGTTGATCGAGTGATTGGGGATTTCGTGTGGCTTGGTGTTAGATACGAAGTCCGTCGTTGGCGCAGTGATTCAATTTCGGAAGTTCCGAAGAGAGGAACCTCATCTTATGGCGTGGAATTACGGGCGCTGGGCCTTAGCGTCTTTCAACGGATCGGTCTATGAATAAGTCGCAACATTTTCTCTACAAATGGCAGCTGCTGGCGTTAGCAAGCTGGTTGAGATGTGGACGGCGAGGAATCATTGAAGCTGTTACCGGTGCCGGGAAAACAAATGTTGCCATGCAGGCGGCGGCTGATGCTCACAGACGCGGCCTCTTTGTTCTGGTTGTTGTTCCTAGTCGTGTCCTTATGGAGCAATGGTCTGAAAGCCTTAAGAAAGCTTTGCCTCAATGCGTCATTGGCCGGCTAGGAGACAGTTTTAGTGACAGGGCAGACGATTGCGACGTGTTAGTGACAACTCGACATTCGGCTAGTGCCAAGAAGCCACTACCCCCAGGAGACCTTGGGGGTCTTTTGATTGCTGATGAATGTCATGGGTTTGGGGGAGCGACCTTACGTAAATCGCTTATCCATGAATATGAAGAACGCTTGGGGCTCACAGCTACCCTGGAACGATCAGACGATGCCGTTGAGAAAACTCTTGTCCCTTATTTCGGTGGCGTCTGTTACAAGTATGACTTTGGGCAGGCCATTGCTGACGGGGTGTGTGCCCAACCGAGAGTCGCGTTTGTAGCAGTACCTTTAGCCAAAGAAGAACGCGACGAATACGACTTGATGGAAGCAGATTTAGTTACTGCTCGCCAAACATTGAGGGCGATTCCTGACATGCCCCAAGAACCGTTCGGAGCCTTCTTAGCAGCCGTCAGTTATCTGTCAGAAAATGATGCGGGCCCTAATGGGAAAGCCGCAGCCACATATCTGGATTCATTTTCAAAACGTCGCGAGATCGTTGCTACAAGCCGCTCAAAATATGAAGTCTTATCCAACTTCGCGTCAGTAATCCAGGAGGCATCAGGTGCCCTCATTTTTACTCAAACAGTGAAGGCCGCAAATCACGCCATTAATCGGCTTGATCCGTTGTTGGGTATCGAAATTATTACTGGAGATACTGCTCGTCTTGAACGGGAAACAATCTTGAATGATCTACGCGATGGGAAGTTGGATGCAGTAGCAGCACCTCGGGTCCTTGATGAAGGTATTGATGTTCCCGATGCCAACCTCGGTGTTGTTGTTAATGCAAGCCGAACCCGAAGACAGATGATTCAACGAATGGGACGGATTTTGCGGCTAAAGCAGCATGGTGTCGGGGCCCGATTTGTTGTGCTGTATGCGAGTGACACTTTGGAAGACCCGACCGCATCTGAACGCGATGGGTTCATGGAGGAAATAGAGGACATCAGTGAGTCGGCTCGCATTTTTGGGATCGGTGAGCAACGTGAACTCGTTTCATTTCTCAATTATGCCGGGCCGGATGAACCAGTTATCCCAGAGAAAATTGGTCCGATGAGCTCGATCCAAGAGATTCCAGACAGTCTTGACTCCGTAGATCAATACGCGTGGTTAAGTTTTTTGGGTTGGTCCGAAGAAACCGATGCTCATCGAGAAGCTTGGGATAACCCTCCGTCCCTGACACCAGACCCCCTCTACCTCGACTTTGATGTCTTAGAACTCCCCGAGATAATGCGACAAAAAGTTTCTCCGAAAAAGGAAGCGAGGTTGTCGACTGGTGAACAACCAGTAACGATGAGCAAGGTGAATGGTGACTTTGTGCTCCGATGCACCGGATGCGGAGCAGCATCGGAACCCACCCCATTTCGGTGGAAAGCTCTGGAAGCTACCGTCGAGTGCAGTTGCCTTTGGTGACTCATACATCACCTGAGTGTCGACAAAATGGGCTCGGTGTGAGCGCTTTGCTGCAGGACTCTGCGCAGAGAAGGTCCATAACTATGTGGGATGCAACAGAACAGAGAGTCTTAGCGCTTAACTTTGACGGTGTGAGGAAACGAATCTGGCGTTACATGTTTCTCATCGTCATCATTGCGTATATCTGGGCTGCGGCAAGAGCCATTCTCTAGACAGATTTTGGGGCGTGACCCGTTAACGCTCTTCTCGTCGATACGCCAACCCAAGCGCGGCCGGAGCTGGTGATGGCCGTTTGCGTGCTCGAACTGAAATGATGAGCAGAATCAGAAGTGTGAGGATGTAGGGCAGCATCGACAAAATTATTGGCGAGAAATCGACACCAAAGGTCTGTAGGCGGGTCTTTAATGCCAACGTCCCACCAAAAAGTAAGGCTCCCCAACCAACTCTGCTAGGACGCCAAGCCCCAAAAATAACAAGAGCAACGGCTATCCACCCACGACCAGCAGTAACGCCTTCGGCCCACTGGGGCGTGATGCTTAATGTCAAATAAGCTCCCGATGCGCCTGCTAGCGCCCCTCCAGCAGCTACAGCACCGAGTCGAAGACCAAGAACAGAATGGCCTGCCGAATCAGTAGAAGAGGCAGACTCACCTGCTGCTCGTAAAGCCAGACCGAGACGAGTGCTTGAAAGGATGAGACTCACTGCTATCCCCGACAGGAGTGCCAAATAAACGATTGGAGCCTGGTTAAACAAAATTGGGCCAACCCATGGCAAATCAGACAAACGCCCCCATTCAACGGGTACCAATTCGGCACCCGGCGGTAGTCCGACATAGCTCTTGCCCAGATAAGCAGCAAGGCCCAATCCTAAAATAGTGAGTGATAGACCTGAAACAACTTGTTCTGCGCCTAGCCCAACAGTGAAAAAGCCGTGAACGGAAGCCAACAAAGCACCGCTGAGCATCGCAATTATTAAGGCCAACCAAGGGTTTTGGAATTCAACCCCTGCGATAAAAGCAGTGACAGCGCCGATGGCCATCATGCCTTCAACGCCAAGATTCAAGACGCCCGCTTTCTCGGCTAATAGTTCGCCCAGTGCCGCCAAGTAGAGAAGGGCCCCAAAAGAGACCGTCGCGAAAAGGAGACCAATTAATGATGCTTCGTTCATGACATGGCTTCCTCTGGGGTTGAGGCTGGCCCGCTGTCTAAGGTCACGCGATACCGGCTAAAGACGCCAGCTCCGATTGCACCAAATAGAACAAACGCCTGGAGAATTGTGGAAACAGAGGAAGAAACCCCAAGGGTTTGAATACTTTGACCACCTATTTGGACGGCGCCAAACAGTAAGGCGACCGCGGCTACGCCCGACGGGCGCATAAGCGCCAAGGCAGCAACGATGATGCCCGCGAAACCGAAACCATTCGAAATCGTCTCTGTTAGACGATCGGCGGTACCCGCTAGTTCAACACCGCCGGCTAATCCCGCGACGGCACCACTCAACACGAGCACGGTGAGGACTTTCTTGGGCAATGAGATACCGCTATACCGTGCCGTGGATTCAGAAGACCCAGCGATTCTTAGCTCATATCCCCAGGCTGTGTAACGGACGGCGACAGAGGCAATGACGATCACGGCTGCTGCTATGAGCAATCCGAAGTGTGCCCGGCTAAAAAGTGTTGGTAAGCGGGCCTGGTCCGGCAACATAGGAGCCAACGGAAAGTTAAATGAGTCGGGGTCTTTCCAAGGACCATGGATAAGCCATTGAACCAGCCGAATTGCGACCTCATTAAGCATCAAAGTTGTGATGATTTCGTTAACACCGAGTTTGGCTCGAGCCACTGCAGGCCCAAGTGCAAGGATGCCTCCACCGCCGATCGCTGCGACGAGCATCATTGTGATGAGTACAAGCCCAGGCCAATCACCGCCTATACGGGCCACCCAAGCTGCCCCGATTGCTCCTGCCATTATTTGGCCCTCAGCGCCGATGTTCCAAAGTCCCATAGAGCCCGCAATAGCTACTGCTAACCCCGCAAGCCCAAGAGGAACAGCGCGGTTCAGCGTTATGGCCCAAGCATCAGGGTCGCCGAGTGAGGCGTCAAACATTCTTGAATAGATTCTCAAAGGGTCATGTCCAGCACCTAAAAGAAGCAGTGTGCCGACAAAGAGCGCTATTGCTAAACCTATTCCGAACGCGAGAGGCTGCCCTCCCGGTAGGGGTTGCTCCCGGAGGCTTAAACGAGGACGTTTCATGATCGCGAAGAGGCTTGCGCATCAGAGAGCATTGCCATCCCAACTTCGTGTCGAGACACAGTTCGAGGATCGAACTCGCCACGGATGACGCCCCCTTCCATCACGAGAAGCCGGTCGGTTAGCGTGAGGAGTTCGTCAAGGTCTTCGGAGATCATCATTACCGCCGCACCTGAATTTCGCTGATCGAGTAGCAGATCCTGGATCGCTTTCACTCCTTGCACGTCAAGACCTCGTGTGGGTTGGGAAGCGATGACCACCGAAGGTTTCCCATCTAATTCTCTACCGACCAAAAGGCGTTGAAGATTTCCTCCCGACAGGGCAGCGATTGGCCCATCGGGGTCACCTGATCGAACTCCGAAACGTTTAACGAGGTCGGCACAGTAGGACAGGGCTTTTTCGGCGATGATAAATGGGCCGCGTCGTTGTTGCCGGTAAACGCGAAGTATCGCATTATCGGTTATGGAGAGGCGTGGTGCTAACCCTACGCCCAGGCGATCCTCAGGTATGTATGCCAGGCCAGACTGAAAGCGACGGTGAGCGCTGACCGCAGTTATGTCAGTGCCATCCATGAGTAATGTGCCGTTGTTTGAAGGCCGTAAACCAGCAATGACGTCGGCTAGCTCTCGTTGCCCATTGCCAGCTACGCCAGCGATACCAACTATTTCCCCTGAATGGATTTGGAAGTTGACGTCGGAAAACGCGTCGACACCGCGGTCACCCATTGCGCTTAGATTTTGCAGCTCTAGCAAAGGTTTCCCTGGAGTTGCTGCCGCAGGCCGGGCCGCAATGGCAGGAGCCGCCCCAACCATGAGACGTGCTAGTTCGTCTTGTGCCGTTGTTGCCATGTCTAATGATCCCGCAACGGTTTCGCCCTGCCTTAATACGGTGGCTTCGTCACAGATTCCGGAGACTTCATGCAATTTGTGGCTAATAAAAATAATGGAGCGCCCATCATCAGCCATCCGTCGCAAGATCTCACCTAATTCGTCTACTTCACTGGGTGTCAAGACAGTGGTTGGTTCGTCGAGGATTAGCACCTGCGCATCACGCCACAACACTTTCAATATCTCCACTTTTTGGCGCTCACCCATAGATAGCTGCCACAGCGGCTGGGCCGGATCAACCTTTAATCCGTACTTGCGCGCCATATCTGCAACATCGTTCTCGACCTGGCGATTATTGATGATGGATGGGGCTGAACCGAGGACAATATTTTCAGCTACCGAAAAAGAAGGAATCAGCCGGAATTCTTGATGGACCATGCCAACTCCAGCAGACAAAGCATCAGCCGGATTTCGAAATTGGTGGGAGAGACCATGGATTTTCACTTCGCCGCTGTCGGGATGGTAGACCCCCGCGAGGATGTTCATCAGCGTTGACTTGCCGGCCCCGTTTTCTCCTAGAAGAGCATGAATTGACCGGCGCCGCACGGCGAGTCCCACTCCAGCATTCGCGACAACCCCTGGAAATGTTTTCCATATATCTGTCAATTCGACGGAGAGTTGGCCGCTATCGGCAGGAGATGAGGGTTGCGTCATCGAGAGGAGAACCTACTTTGCTTAAACGCGTTAGCGGCGCCGACGTGGGTAGTCCT
>Ga0209034_10001630_pt1 | contig 10785 bp, 11 predicted proteins | sample MarorgKNORR_S2LV_2_FD_188219 | JGI IMG/M metagenome (GOLD analysis project Ga0209034, IMG submission 188219) | Marine microbial communities from the Southern Atlantic Ocean, analyzing organic carbon cycling - 250m_A/KNORR_S2/LV (SPAdes) (version 2) | ecosystem: Environmental > Aquatic > Marine...
GCGGTCCGCCAGCCGATACCGTCCTACGCTGCAGTCTTCACCCTTGCTCTTCGCGGATACCCGCCGCTGGTGCTTCCCGGTCGGCGGACACCGCGCTTGGCGACTACGGCGCTGCTGTCGGCGGGCAAGCGCATTGTAAAGGCTGTGCTCAGTAAGGTTTACAGAACATGACTCCTGATGCACCGAACCGGCCACTAGTTAGCAGCCCGGTCCCGACGTCCGGTGCCTGGCCGTTACCTACTCGATTCACCGCCGCGGTGTTTGAGAGTCTGACACTCATTGAGGATTTGAGGGACCTCGTTTCGGCGCAGTTTGCCAGGGGGCGGCGCCGGGTGGGCTGGGTGACACAGGACCCCCAGGTGCCGTCTTGGCGTTTGTTCAGCCGCCTCTCGTTTGGCCACCGGTATAAGGCGGCCTATCTTTCACGCTGGATCAATCGTTACGACGACCGGTTCCAGTGTGAGTTGTACGACCCGAAGCGCCGATATGACATCGTAATCTTTCCTAAGACAATGGGGGCGGTCTTCGAAGAGGAGGCGCACCGGATCCAGACATACGGCGGGAAGGTCATCTTCACGAATAACGTGAATTATTACGAGGTTTGGGGTGATTATTTCGTGCCGTTCACCAAGCCATCACCAGATCTGCAGCGGGACGCCATTGCGATGACATCCATGGCGGACTGGGTGATTGCCGACTCGACTTACGTCGCGAAGCGCGCGAAGCGTTACAACCCCCGAGTTACGTGGATCCCGGACAACGTGAACCTGGGAATCTTCAATCGGGTGCGAAATCACAGTGCCAGGGAACGCTTGATACTCGTCTGGAGTGGGATTCCCCGCAAGGCCCGTCACCTCTTGCACACTTGTTCTGCGCTGGCCAGTATCCCGAACATTGAACTTTGGCTGGTGTCCGGTGACGTGGGCGACCCGACCCTGGACCCCGACGTACTTGTGGAACTGACGGCGGTCGCCAAGTGCCGCATCATACCGTTTACGGAGCACAGGCTCGCGCATATCCTGCCACGCTGCGACATCATGATTTCGCCTAAGCGGCTGTGCAACGCGTATGAGATGGGTCACACAGAGAACAAAATCGCGTTCGGGATGGCGGCAGGACTCCCTGTCGTTGCTAGCCCACAGCAGTCCTACGTGGAGGCTCTTGCCCACGGAGGGGGCTTCATCGCTGATACCTCTGAGGAGTGGGCGAGTGCGCTTGAGCGGCTGTGTCGCGACTGGGAACTTCGGGCCGAGATGGGAAGACAGGGTCGGGACACGGTCGTTGAGAAGTACTCAACCGCTCCGGTGGCCAAGCAGTATCTTAAGGTCTTCGAGCAAGTACTGGGCTGATAGGATCCGAACCGGCGTTGCGCGACGACGACGTTCGATTCAGGATATTCTTCGCTATGGATTGCATCCACCTGATTGCTATTGCCGAGGATCAGTCGTGACTGGCTGATGACTTGAAACATGCCTCAGAAGGTTTGCCCGTGACCATGGAGAACGAAGTAGCTGCACGAAACCGGGTTGTTGCTGCCACCTTCGCTGAGGCAGCGCGCTTGCACGAGTGCATGCGAAATCTCGATCCGACCCCCATCCTCGCGGCGGTAGATGCTATCGGTGCTGCAATCACTGCTGGAGGCAAGGTACTGGTTTTTGGTAACGGAGGCAGCGCTGCCGACGCGCAGCACTTCGCGGCAGAGTTCGTCGGCCGGTTCGGCCGCGAGCGGCGTGCCCTTGCCGCCGTCGCCCTCACGGCAGATGCGAGCGTGTTAACTGCTGTGAGCAACGACTATGGCTTCGAGCACCTGTTTGCCCGGCAGATCGAAGCTCTCGGCCGTTGCGAAGACGTCGTCCTCGGTATTTCAACCAGCGGCTGCTCGCCCAATGTGGCACATGCCTTCGCCACGGCGGGTACGCTGGGCATCAACTCCATCTCACTCACTGGTGGTCGCGGAGGTCTGGTCGCCGAGGCGGCGCGCATCTCTATCATCGTTCCTAGCGACGAGACACCGCGGATTCAGGAACTCCACCGTACGATACTCCACATCATCTGCGATCTGATCGAACGGGAGATCGCGCTGTCGTAACAGGAGACTGCTTGCGCCGATGGCGGTATCTGTCGTTCCCGGTCATTTATGGACAGGAGAAAGAGAATGATTTCTTCCTTTCGCCATGTCGGTGTTGTCGTTAAAGACATGGAATCGGCCATGCGCTTCTATTGCGATTATCTGGAGCACGAGGTGATCGTTGATTTCATCGAGAAGGGGGATTATTTCAACAGATTAATCGGCTTGGTGGAAACAGAAGCCCGTGTCGTCAAAGTGCATTCGCCCGATGGCATTTACCTCGAGTTGATCGAATTCCTCAATCATCCGGTCGTTGACAGGCAGCAGGACAGTTTCGCCAGTATCGGCTGTAATCACTTCTGCTTCACAGTTACGGAAATCGACGATCTTTACGAAAAGCTCGTCGACCGGGGCGTCGAATTCATATCTCCGCCGTTGGCCTCCGACTTTGATCCGGTCAAAACCTGCTTTTGTTATGATCCCGACCGCACCCTGGTGCAGTTCGTCGAAGTGACCGATCCGGATTTGATCCGCGATGGACTCAAATAGGGCTCTTCAGGGTTTCGCACAGATGGGGAACTCACGTTGAGCTTTAGCGAGCGCGCTGTCGTAACCAGTGTGTTTTTAGGCAGGCGTTGACTCGCCGGGCCAATTAGACTCGCCTTGTGGACTAATTGCCTCTCCGCAGGCGTCTTTCCCAGGAAGAAAGTCGAGGCAAAGCGGTTGCTACACGATGAAACTTAAACTCCTTAAGTATCTCCGCTGTTTGGATTGCCTCTCGACACTCGATTTGGAAGACATGGGGGCAGCCACCGCTGATTCGGGAGATAGACCCGAAGATGTGATGGAAGGCCGACTTGTTTGTACGCGATGCAGCGCGACCTACACGGTCAGCGGTGGTGTACCGCGCATGTACATCAGTTCTTCCCCGGACGCCACGAGGCCGCGAACCGCTGCGAGTTTTGGCTACCTATGGTCGCAATCAGCCCCAAGCGCCGAAGTTTACGATCCGTCGTCGTATCATTTTCAGAAGATGGAGCGGAGCCTTTCATTCGACATTCCGAGTGGGCTCGTCCTTGATGCAGGCTGCGGAGACGGTGTCGATCTGGCAAACCAGGCACAGCGCGATGGCGTAGAAGTAATCGGCGTGGATATGAGCGAGGGTGGCTGCCAGACTTCGTACGCGCGGACGAAAGGACAGGCGAGCGCACACGTTGTTCAGGCTGACCTGTGTCGGTTACCGTTTGCCGCCGGCACTTTTGATCTCGCCTATTCGTATGGCGTGCTGCACCATTTAGGTGCCCCGGAGCTCGGGCTGGAAGAGGTGACCCGGGTGGCAAAGTCAGGTGCGCCGATAGTCGCGTATCTATACGAGGATTTCAGTGAGCGTAATGCTTTGCTTCGCTGGTCGTTGGCGATTGCAAACACAGCACGGGCGTTGACAACAAGATTGCCACATTGGCTCCTGTACAATTTGTGCCGTCTTGCTTCACCTGTCGTGTTTACGGCCTTCACTCTGCCAGCCATGCTCGGTCGGCGTTACGCTAAACTCGCGTCGCTGTCTGAGAACCTGCCCTTCCGCCATGGCACTGGACCCTTTAGCCTTGTCGGTGACTTGTACGATCGTTTTTCGGCTCCAGTGGAGTACAGGTATAGTCGCGAGAGTTCAGCGGCATTCTTCGCGGGCGCTGGGCTCCAGCAGGTGAGAGTGGCAGCGGAGCGAGGTTGGATGGTAATGGGAATCAAACCTACACGGCAGACGGAGGACTCACGGTGAGCGAGATGTCTGCGACAATTTTGAGCCCTCTCGTGTCTGTTGCGTTTCCTGTTTTCAACGAAGCTGAGAACCTTGAGATGCTTCACGCGGAGGTGACCCGAGCTCTCGAGACAACGGGATTGGCGTTTGAGTTGATTTTTGTCGACAACGGCAGCACCGATGCGTCGCTGAGTATCATCAAGCGCTTGAGCGAGACGGATCCAAGGGTCGAGTTCGTGTCACTCAGCCGCAACTTTGGGCATCAGGGCGCGCTCCTCGCGGGTATCAGCCATGCGCAGGGAGAGGCAGTAATTACCATGGATGCTGACCTCCAACATCCCTCTGCACTATTGCCCGAAATGGTTCGCTTGTGGCAGGAGGGTTTCGAGGTTGTCTTCACCCGGAAGCGACGATACCCGGTTCATGGCATGCGGCTACGGCAGGTCAAGTTGTTCTATTGGCTGATGTCAAAGTGGTCTGGGCTACATCTATCATTCGGGCAATCCGACTTTCGCCTACTTGACCGTAAAGTCTTTGAGGTGTTCCTGAGAATGCCCGAGGCCCGAAAATTCTTACGAGGGCTGGTTGAGTGGGTTGGGTTCCGCCAAACAGGTCTCGAGTATGATCCATTGCCGCGGCATGCGGGTGAGTCGAAGTTCCCATTCAGGGCGCTGGTGTCGTTCGCGGTCGACGGGATCATATCGTTCTCGCTTTTGCCGCTCCGTTGGTCGCTTGGCCTCGGTTTTATCGTCGCATCAATGTCGTTTGTCTACGGTATTGCAATGGTCGTGATGGGACTGCTCAATTATGCGGGCATGAGCGTTCCGTTGCCGCCGGGTTGGGCAACCCTTGTAGTTTCCATACTGTTTCTTGCCGGCATCCAGCTTATCGCCATTGGGATGTTAGGCGAGTATGTGGGCCGGATCTTTGAGCAGACAAAAGGACGTCCAGAATTCATAGTTCGTGCAGCGTCGGTGTCGGAGCGGGAACCAAGGTGAAAACGATCATTCTGTGTGGAGGGAAGGGTACGCGCCTTGGGCCACTGGGCGAGCGGATTCCAAAGACGCTTTTACCTTTAGGGGGTAAGCCTTGTCTGCAACACATTGTCGAAAACTATGTGGGCAAGGGATACCGGGAATTCGTTCTTTGTATTGGACACCGGGGCGAAATGATTACCGACTTCTGCAAGCATCACTTCCACGGAGCCAGTCTTGAGTGGTCAAACGCTGGCGAGGAGGCGAGCATACTCGAGCGTTTACATCGAGCCAGGAACCTGTTTGAGCAACGTGCGTGGATCACGTATGGCGACACACTGATCAATGCGGACCTGGACAACATGCTCCTCCAGCACAACTCTAGCGGGGCTGCTTTGAGTCTCTCAACAGCGTTTGTCCAGAGCCCGTTTGGCCTTGTTGAAACTGATGACAACGAGTGGCTAATGTCGTTTCGTGAAAAACCAGAGCAACCTTTTTTCGTTGGCCATATGTTGATGGAGCGCTCTGTGCTTGACTCAGTGGATGACAAACTGTTGCGGGCGCCAGATGGTGAAGGCCTGATTAAACTGATTCAGGATCTGATTCAGCTCCGGCAGGTTCGCACCCACACGTACACCGGTCCGCAGATTACCTTCAATACGAGGGAGGACCTCGACCGCGCCGAGGTGGACATGACAGAGTTCTTCACGCAAACGGAGGGCAAAGCCTGATGACTCTCCATGGTAAGCGTGTACTTGTGACGGGTGGCGCCGGGTTCATAGGCTCGCATCTAGTAAGGCGACTTCTTGCTGAAGGTGCCGAGGTCAGTGTTCAGGTGAAATACAACTCGGTTATCGACAACGTCAGGCTAGCACCAATCTGGCGGGACATTCAGGTGATCGAAGCCGACCTGCGTAATCCAGACTCGCTGAAACAGGTCCAGGAACTTGCGCCCGAAATCGTTTACCACCTCGCAGCCTACAACCACGTCGGGGACAGCTTCCTTCACATTACAGAAGCGGTCGATTCGAACGAAAAAGGTTCGGTGAACTTGCTAGAGGCGTACGAGGGATACGATCGGTTTGTTTACGTGTCAACGTCGGAAGTTTATGGATTTCAAACTGAGGTGCCGTTCCAAGAAGGCTCCATGCCAGCACCACTGTCTCCATATGCGATCGGTAAGTATGGTGGAGAACTTTACGCAAGACTGAAATGGCGTTCATTTGGACGGCCCGTGGTGATTATTCGGCCCTTCAACGCCTACGGTCCATATCAGAGTGCCCGAGCTGTAATAGCCGAGACGATTATCACGTGCCTTCAGCAACGGGAGGTGATCACCACAAGTGCGACGCAGACGCGAGACTTCAATTTCGTCGAGAACCTGGTTGATGCTTTCCTCCTTGCTGGTACGGCTTCTGGGGTTGAAGGAGAGACGTTGAACGTGGGCTCTGGGGAAGAGATCTCGATTCTTGACCTTGTTCACAAGATCCGAGACCTTAGTGGGTCCGATTCCTCAGTACGTGTTGGCGGGCTCGCCGATCGGGACGGCGAAATTATGCGTATGTGTGCCGACAACGTACACGTAAGAGACATGCTTGGTTGGACCCCAGCCGTTGACCTGGATACTGGACTTAGGCAAACGATCGACTGGTATCGGGAGTACCTTGCCCTGTTCGAGTCTCCTGAATCGCCTTTGTGGCGACTTGCTGTAGACACCACAACGCAGTGAGCCGAGTAATCGTCACCGGGGCAGAGGGATTCATTGGCTACGCCGTTGTCGACCAGCTGAAGCAGACGGGGATTAATGTAGCTGGATGGACAGGACCACCTGAATTACTTGCCCTGTCTGCTGAACCTGCCGACATTGTTATCCATCTGGCTGCTTCAGCCCGGCATGCCGAACTCACAGTGGACGAACGGTCTGACGTTGGTGAAACAGAGGCGATTCTTGAATATTGCCGAATGCATAATGCAAAGTGCATTCTTGCTTCCACTGCGGGAGTTTATTCTTCGGGTGCTGAGGAGTACCAGGATGAGGAAGCTCCGACCGGGCCGGTAAGTGCCTATGCTACAAGCAAGCTTCGTGCTGAACAGTCTTGCCGTGTGGCTTATACCCAACATGGAGTCCCGTGCACGGTTCTGCGTCTGTTCAACGTCTATGGTCCCGGGCAACGTCCCCCGTTTCTCATTCCTCATGTGGTGGATTCAATCGCCGCCGATAAGCCGTTCACACTAAAAATGCCCAAAGCGATCCGCGACTTTGTTTTCGTCCAGGACGTGGCGTCAGCGTTCGCGGCCGCTGTGGTGTCGCAAGATAGGAATTTTCGAGTGATCAATATTGGTAGTGGTCGGGGAACATGCATCTCAGACCTCGTGACAATGGTTGCTCGATTGCTCGGAAAGTCTCCTGTCTGGAGCATTTCAGGGAAGCGCTCTTCCGAAGTTCACTCGTCGGTGGCTGATATCCGTCGGGCGCGGTCCGAACTGAAATGGCAGCCGGCAGTGGCGCTTGAAGAGGGATTGAAAGTTACATGCGAAAGCCGATAGTGGTCACCGGCGTCCCGTTAGAATGGTCGTGAGTAGCGCAAGGGACAAGGAACGGTTCTACGACACAATCGCCGACCAGTTTGATGAAGTGGTTAATCGGTACGATTTGGAGCGCCGCTTAGAGATTGTGTTCGATGAGATGCTAGCTAGTGACGTTCTAGCTGGCCGGAAGCTCCTTGACGTAGGCTGTGGCACAGGATGGTTTGCTAAGCGTGCCGTATCCCATGGTGCTCATGTCACGGCGTTGGATATTGGTGTCAGGTTGTTGGCAAAGACTCGTGAGAAGTGTGATGCGTCATTGGTAGCGGCCGATGCGTGTCGTTTACCATTCCCTGATGGTGCGTTTGACATCGTGGTGTCCTCAGAGTGCATTGAGCACACGCGAGAGCCTCTCCGAGCATTGGCGGAGATGTGTCGAATCTTGAAAGAAGGTGGCAGTCTGGTGATCACGGTTCCAAACAAGTTTTGGCGGCCTTCTGCCACGTTCGCCGCGATTTTCAAGCTGCGACCTTATGAAGGGCTTGAGAACTGGCTCTGGTGGTGGGAGTTGCGCCGTGGTCTCACTAAGGGACAGGTTCGAATCGTTGCGATGTCCGGATTCCATCTTTTCCCCCCACTTATATCCGCTTCCTGGCCTTTGCTCCGGTATGTAGATCGTTTCGGCGCAACCATCGGTCCTGTGATGCTTAACTTGGTGGTAAAGGCTGTAAAGTGAGCAATTTGAAAGAGATACAGTCGGCACGAGTCGATCGGGCGGCGATCGCTTTGTTGCTTGCCTATATTTGCCTGTTGCCTGTGAGTTGGTCAGGCTTGCCTTTTAATATCCAGTGGGTGGATGTTCTCTTCCCGGCGTTACTCCTCTGCACGATCGCCACGAGACCGTCCTTTCAACTGGCTAGATTCGACGTTGTTGTCCTCGTGTATTTAGCTTCATCGTTACTTTCGTTGCTCGGGACAACCGGGCTGCAGCAGGGTTTAGTTCAGTTTGCGAAACAGGGTTATCTTGCGCTGCTATACGCGGTGATGGTGATGCTTACTGCCAAGAGTATTTCCCTGGAGCGCATGTCGCGTTGGATGGCAGGCGTTGCATCCGTGGTGGCTACAATCTGCGTGCTAGCAGTGGCTGTTTACTACGTTTCAGGGATGGCCGTGCCACTTTTAGGGGTGGTGATGCCATTGCCTTATATCGGGCAGTTCTATCGACTTTATGGTGCTTTCCCATCACCTGAGTATTTGGTGAACTTCCTCGCGTTCGCGACGCCCCTCGGCATACTACAGTTACTTCGGCCTGACGCTGTTGCTGTTTCCCATCGGCGTTATTGGGGGATAGGGCTTGCCATGATTATTATCGCCGCCATCTTCACCGCTGGTCATGGCATCGTTGGTCTCGTGGCAGCGGCGACCTTCAGCCTCGCGCGAGCATGGAATAATCGCCACCCGAGACTAATCGCTGGGGCGGTGATCGGGACCGTAGCTTTGTTCATCGTGGTTAATATGCTCCTGGTTGTGGCGGTCCGCGATCTGCAAGTCGCTACCTCCCACGACATGACCCTGGAACCGCCCGCTTACCCTTATGCATTCCATGACGAAAAAGTTGGTACCCCCCAAATTAGTTTAGAGCTGACTTACAATTTGATGGGTTATTGGTTGCTTAAGGAGATCGCCTGGGACGCTTTCCTTGAGAAGCCCTTGCGAGGTATTGGGCTGGGATCATTTCATGATGAAACGCGCCGGGCAGCTAGCGAGGGGCGCATCGCTCCTGAATATCGCGAGCACGATCCACATTCCACCTGGCTTGGACGAATGGCAGAAACGGGGATCATTGGCACCGTGGCCCTAGGGATGCTTTGGTTTGTCATGTTACGACTTGCGTACGGGATGGTTGTGGCAGGTGGGCCTCAGGCTGACGTCGTTTTAGCCTTGGCCGCCGGTCTCATCGCTGTGTTGGTTAATAGCCCGAACGTTGATGTCATGAACTTCCGCTTCATTTGGTTAGCTTTCGGCGCATTGCGCGGTGCGTCTATCCGTGTTTGAAGTTATTAACTCAGTGTTTCGAAGCTTGCGGGTTGGACGTCGACGGGCGATTCAACTCCTTGCCATCATGGCGATCGTCACTGCTCTGGCGATTGTCGCTCGCTGGCCGGTGACCACCTCTATAGGAATCGATTATCGGGTAACGGTTAAGCAGCTAACTCTGTTTGAAAAGGCCGTCGCATTTGTTAGTCGAGATCTCGAAATGCATCGTTTAATGAGGGGAATTGCAGGAATCGGGGGGACACCGGAGCAGCGGTTACTTCGGATGTACGAATGGGTGAACGTCAATGTTCATCCGGTTCCGCCGGGCTTGCCAATTGTCGATGATCACGTGTTGTACATATTCGTGCGCCGATACGGAGCCATTGATCAACGAGCGGAAGCTCTCGCTGTGTTGGCAAGCTATGACGGTATGCCGGCGACAACCCTGGCTCTTGGGAAGGATCCGAACCGCAAATTGATCCAGTTGACCGTTGTTCACCTTGATGGGCGCCTCGTAGTTTTTGACATAAATAATCGAATCGCGTTCCGTAAGTTATCAGGCGAACTGGCCACAATTGAGGACTTGCGGGCCGACGCGTCGATCATCCGGAGGGTCGGAGAGGGCATCGTCGTCGATGGTGCTCCCTATCACGAGCATTTCCAGTTGCTCGGCGAAGTAGATCTTAGCTTTGTGCGCATGGAAGCCCAGAGGTTCTGGCCGAGACTAAGGAACGAGCTGATCGGCAGCTTGTTCAGCCAGTAGAAAACTCCTTTGAGCCGGCAGCAGTTGAACCTGCGGGTTGTTCCAATGGGCAAATAAGGAGCCAGGTGGTCAATGGGCGTAGTATCCTGCAGGCGGATGTCTCGGACCGACTCGAACCCGACACGCCATAAGCGCCAATTGGAATGGATGAAGACTTCCCGACCTGCCGTACTAATGGTGACCGGTGCCTACTATCCGGAGTTGAGTGGCGCTGGTCTTCAGTGCCGTGCACTAGTGCAGCGACTGCGGGACATGGTGGACTTTACGGTCCTAACAACGACTGCTGATCGCTCACTGCCGGCGACGGACGTCCAAGACGGTGTAGTGGTTCAGCGAATATTCATCGACCCTTCTAGTTGGTGGTCAAGGGCCTCTGCCATTGGACGTTTCACGCTTGCATTCATCCGCGTGTGGCGACGATCCTCGATAGTCCATCTTCACGGCTTCTCTCAAAAGTCGATCCTACTGATTTGGCTGGCATTGATCGCCCGGAAACAGATTGTGATCAAACTCACGTCAATTGGGCATGATGACCCAGTTTCAATCAAGGGTAGGGGCAAATTTGCTTACTGGTGTTTCACACGGGCGGCTATATTCTTTGCTGTCAGCCCGCGGTTCCGAGATCTTCACGAGGCTGCTGGTTTACCATTAAGCCAACTGC
>Ga0209034_10001631_pt1 | contig 10784 bp, 10 predicted proteins | sample MarorgKNORR_S2LV_2_FD_188219 | JGI IMG/M metagenome (GOLD analysis project Ga0209034, IMG submission 188219) | Marine microbial communities from the Southern Atlantic Ocean, analyzing organic carbon cycling - 250m_A/KNORR_S2/LV (SPAdes) (version 2) | ecosystem: Environmental > Aquatic > Marine...
GGGTGTAATCGGAGTTCTAGTGTTCCTACTAACTGCCCTAATAGGCACTGAGATAGGGCCAATGTTACCCTGGCATGGAGGTGTAATGGTAGCGGTTGCTATGATGGCTGCCCAATATCTCTGGACCGTGGGAGAAAATGCACCCACAGAGTCACCGATGGATTATGTCATGATTCTCTGTATGATTGGCCTAATTGTGCTGACTCCCTGCATCGCATACAAGGGCTCTGAAGAAGCTGACTAAGTACAACTAGTGTCAGGTATGCATGATCCATCAGTCCAAGTCGTCTGAAAAAAATACGCATAGGTAAAATCGACGCTGTTCACATTAGCATTTGTGAAGTCAGCATACTGGAGATATGATTGTCTGAAATCTGCATTATATAGGTTAGAATTCCTCAGAACTGTATATTGAAGATCAGCATATTGAAGGTCTGCATACTGAAGATCAGCGCCCACCATGTTAGCAGTCCTTAGAACTGTATATTGAAGGTCTGCGCCAAATAGATATGCACTAGTTAGGTTGGCACCGTATAGATTCGCCCCCGCTAGATCTGCACCAGATAGGTTTGCACTAGATAGATTAGCATTTTCGAGATTTGCAAGTCGTAATTGTGCACCTGCTAAATTTGCGCCTGTTAGATTTGCATCAGTTAGATCGGCATAATTCAAAACAATTCCAGTTAAATTCATTCCAGATAAATTCAGTCCGCTGAAGTCTTCGTTCGAACAAGAACCATAAGGAACTAATACACACTCTTTTTTCAAAGTTGGATTAATATCGTATTCTAAGCCGTCAATCCAGACTGTTTTATTCCAAATTGTCTCGTTAAAATCGGCATCCTTTACAATAGCATTTGTGAAGTCTGCACCACGAATATCAGCCCCACTTAGATTTGCGCCTGTTAGATCTGCATTCGTTAAGTTTGTACCAAATAGTGTAACATTTCTGAGTATTGCAGAATTGAAATGTGTGCCTATTAAGGAAGTCGATTGGAGATTTTTACCAGTTAGGTTTGAATCATTGAGCCAAGAACCATCTAGGGTTGTATTCATTAGAATCGCCGGAGTCAAATCGGTACCAAGTAAATCCGAGTTGCTTAGGTCTGCATTAGTTAGATCTGTTCCGGTTAAATCTATGTGTTGCATAATTGCTGAGTGGAGGGTTGTACCCGTTAAGTCTGCATTGCTGAGATTTGCATGAGAGACTTCAGCAAAGTTCAAATTTGCATTACTTAGAACAGCATAGCTAAGGTCTGCATCGAATAGCATTGCAGCAGTTAGGTTTGCATTAGTTAGGCTTGCAACCTTTAGATTGGCACTGAATAGATCTACATCGGCTAGGTTAGCATCATTTAAATTTGCATAACTGAAATCAATTCCAGACAAATCAACGTCGTAACCATACGCACCATAAATGAGCAGAGGTAAATTTTCACCACTAAGGTCTGCACCTGAACATTGCCCATAAGGAACTAGTTTACACACCACTTCTTCTATAATTTCCTCTTCTTCTTCTATAATTTCCTCTTCTTCTTCTATAATTTCCTCTTCTTCTTCTATAATTTCCTCTTCCTCGATACGAAACTCTTCTAAAATTTTCTCTTCTGAAGGATTAAAAAAATCTAAAACCGATGTCCCAAACAATGAGCCTAAAATTAAAACTATAGCAATCAATCCAATAGTATAACGAGTATCCATTGGTTTTCTTGCATCGCTATATTCAGAACTATCGTCTTCTGAATTTGATTCATTATCTGTAGTTTTCTTGTCGCCCGTACTGCTAACCAGATTTCCTTTAAGATGATGAGTTGTTCGTGATGTAAGTTCTTTAAATTTTTCAGATGATGACTCAGGTCTAGCTAAAAAAATAGTAAGAGAAATTAGAGCAATGCCTCCGACAATGAACCAGAAAAATGCACCAATAGTATAATCTAAAGCAAGAAACATTCGTAAAACTTATTTTGCGTCTGTGATTTAAGGTTTATTAAATATTTACTATAGTAATTTAGCAGTGCCGATGATATCGCCACTTGCATCAAACTGGATAGCTAAGCTCCAACCGTCTTCTGCAGGTCCATTTGCACCGTTACCTTGTCCGTAAACCTCGAACTCATCACCGGCAGATAACGTACCATCACGGTCATTGTCAAGGAAGTGAACTGGATAATTGGTTCCATTGTCTGCTGTAACATTGTCCGCTCTATTGCCTAACTGTTCATCACTGCCATCGTAGTTCGTTTGAATACCATGTAACTCTCCACTAATATTTTGCATCGCAATCTCTCCAAATCCATTGCCACCTACATATGTTGCGTCGGAATCGTCCTTCAAGAAGAAACTAAATCCTGCTAACTCATGCAGTTTACTGATTTTTACCACCTCTACGTGATATACTCCTGCACTATCTTCAGTTACGAAGAAAGTGGCTATGGGTGCCGATTCGCCTTGTTGTTCGAATTCAGATAAGTCAATACAACCTGTAAAAGTTACTGCTAACATCGCAAAAGCTACTAAAAACGCCTTATTCATGGATTCTAAAAGGTCTTCTACTATTAAAAATTATCATAAAGAAATAACACAGAAAGGTATTTATCACAATAAGATATAGCTAATTTAGACTGGGGCAGCTATATCAGATGAAAAAAACGACGATTGCTAAAATAATGCACAAAGAAGTTATGACCGTGCGGTCAACGACCTCAGCCCAGCAATGTGCTGTGAAAATGACGAAAGAGCGTGTCGGATGTCTGATCGTATTGGAGAAAAAAGAACCTGTTGGAATAATTACTGAAAGAGGGTTTGCTGATCTTGTTAAGAAAGGAAATTTTGATTGCAAAAAAGTAACTGCAAGTGATTTCATGAGTAAACCAATCATAGCCGTCGATGTCAATACAACATACGACAAAGCATTGCGAATGTTTGAAAAAGAAGATATCAAACGAATGCCTGTTATTGATGAAGGTGATGTTGTGGGGCTCCTTACCTTACGGAATCTTGTTACGCACTCCAAAAAGAGCATGAGGGCACTACAAAGAGAAAATAATTTGCTATCGAGTATGGCAAAACAGCGTGGTATGACCAGAGAATAATCTAAGACGTTAATGGGTACAAAAAAAGAATATGTCCGCAATTGGTGGGACCTGTCTAGAGGGGGGAACATTGTTTGGGGAATCTCGACTATTGCTTTAGGATCGGTGATGGTTGGTGCTGATTACGGTGAAAATTTATTCACACTTGGATTACATGCATTCTGTATCGGGGCGTTTATTGCTGGTTGGTTTGCAATCAACGATTTATTAGATATTGAGGTTGACCGAATTAATCACCCTCAACGACCTTTGCCTGCTGATAATATCTCTGAATTGAGTGCAAAAAAATACGGACATCGTATGATGATTCTATCAGGTGTTGGACTTCTTGCCATAATTATGAATGATGAAAAAAATGTTGGCGAAATGGCCTGGGTTGATTCTGCTACCGTTTGGTTTGTCGCTTTACTACTGATGATTGCTTACGAAATGGATGGAAAACCATTTAATCCTTGTCTGAAAAAGCGAATGTTCTGGGGAAATTTGACTATTGCTGGGACAATGGCAATCACCATATTATTCGGGGCTGCCGCCATTGATCATGCTTTAGATCCTTTACTTTGGTTAGTAGCTGCAGCTGCTTGTGTACTAACAACGGCAAGAGAAATGGCGATGGATACAAGAGATCAAATTGGTGATTTTGACAGGAATACTTATGCAAAAGTTAAAGGTGATGAAAAAGCACGGAAAACTATCTGGATTCTAAGCGTTGCTGCTTGTCTATTCTTAATTTTACCATTTGCTCTTGAATATCTGCCTTGGAAATTAGCTGTGTTTGTATTGCCATCAATCATATTTACAATTTCAGCTAAACCCTATCTTAGTCAAGGAAAAGATGGTGAAGCGGGCAATATGCTAAGATTCGCTATGGTTTTTGGGCTGGCCGGTTTAGCTGCTTGTGGTATAATTATAAACTGGTAATTCTAGACTGATTGCGTGGACTACCTAGTCGAACATCCTGAAGTTGGAACGATAAAATACGTAGGAAATAATAAAGCAAAACGAATTATCATCTCTGTAAAACCCGAATTTGTAAGAGTTGTGATTCCTAAAAGACAATCATTCAAGAGTGCGCAAAAATTTGTAGAATCAAGATTAGAATGGATTAAAAAGAACAAGAACAAAATGGAACTACAGACCCAAAAGAAACAAGAATTGCCTGAAATCGATCGAAAGGTTGCTCGCAAGGTTTTGTGCAGAAGAATTGGAGAACTAGCGCAATTACACAATTTTGTATACAACAGAGTTTCTATCCGCAAACAAAAAACTAGGTGGGGTAGTTGCTCCTCTAAAAATAATATAAATTTGAATATGAATTTACTGCATTTACCACCTGAATTGATGGATTATGTATTGTTACATGAATTAGTCCATACTAGAGTCAAAAACCATGGTAAAGAATTCTGGAATGAATTGGATACTGTTGTTCCTAATTCAAGACAAGTTGACCGAAAACTGAAAGATTATCAATATTGTTTAATCTAGATTCAAAACACATTACCTGCAATCAAACAAACCACTATGCCGGCTAAGAGCAACGGATACCTGACTATTATCAGTAAATCCATGGCCCATTTTCCCTTGTCACATTTGCCTTCATCGGCTCCAATAATTTGGGCACCTTGGCCTTGAAGCGTCTCACACTCTTCCATTTCATCTTCAATATAATTTATTGCAAAAGTAGCTACAAAGAAACTTAGTATGAGAGATGCACCTACCAGAAACCCGAAGGTCCCTGCTAGCTTACTCATAATGGATGTGTCATCGGAATCAGACATTTGAATTATTCTTCGTTTGACTCGTCTTCGTCGTCAGATTCGTCTTCATCCCACTCATCATCTTCATCGGACTCGTTATCTTCTTCATCGGACGCGTCGTCTTCTTCGTCGTCTCGCTCTTTATCACACTCGCCGCCTTCTCTCTCTTCAAACTCTGCAACCATTTCTTCTAATTCTGCACATGCTTCTTCATCATTTTCTTCTTCACAAGCGTGTTCAAGTTCTTCTAACATTTCACGGACAAAAGCGTCACGGTGTGGACCTTTGTCCTTACGGGCATCTTCCCTGTCACGTTCATCCTTTTCTTTTTTATCATCAGCGAAGACTTTCTTCCACTCTCCCATAGTTAGACAGGCGTCTTCATCCCAGTCTTTTTCTTCTCTATCCCAAGCATCATCCCAATCTTTCTCTTCGCGATCGTCCATCATCTCGGCAATCATTTCACGAAGTTCTACACAAGCTTCCTCGTTTCCATCTTCACAAGCTAAGGCTAATTCTTCCATAACTGCACGAATTTCTTCCCAGTTTTCATCTGATTCGTCATCTTCTTCGGAATCCGTTTCACCGCTACGGGCTCCTTCCTGTTCTTCTTCTTCATTATCTTCAGCTAATTCTTCTCTAATTACCAATAATTCTTCACAAGCTTCTTCGTCTCCTTCTTCACATAATTCAGCAAGTACTTTTAATTCCTCAAACCATTCTTCATCCCAATCATTTTCCCATTCTTTATCCCTATCGTTTTTCCACTCATTTCTATCATCTTTCTTTTTCTTTTCGAGATCTTCTAAGGTGAAACATGGTTCTTCTTCATTGGATTCGAATTTCAAAACCCATTCTTCTGCAGTCAAACAATCTCCATCTTTAGCAACTGTTTCTTTATCTGCCCAATCTTCTTTGTCTGGATAACTTTCTTTCTTGTCATCACCCTTTTCGTCTTCTTTACTATCGTCATTACCGCGAGCCTTATCATTTTCTTTAGACTCTTTGCGCTCGTCACCTATTTTTTCTTCAGGATAAAACTCTTCTTTCCATTGTTCTAAAGTTAAACAATCGACAGCAGAATTTTTATCAGTTAGCAACAAATTTTTATCTTCTAAATCTACTTCTTCTAATGTTCGATCAATTACTTTATCATCTTCTTTGTCAGTATCTAACATCTCACCAATATCATAGGTGATATCTCCCAAGAATGCCTGTCCTTCATCAGTTGCAGCGATTGGTGCTGCTGTGAGCATCATAACTGCGACGAACAGGGCTTTGCCTTCCAACATACACTATCAAAAATTGGATTCCTATATAAAAGAATGCCAAAGTTTTTTGGATTTTCAAAATTTTATTATGAAAAGCTCTTATATAGTATCAAAATTCAGTATAATTATGAGATTGGCAATACTGCTTTTGGCAGCAATGCTGGTGCCTGTGGCAGCAGCAGAAACTGACTGGGGACCTGAAGTCACTTACTCAGGCGTAATCATTGAGGGACTTGGTGGAGAAAAATTTGATGTAAAAATAGGAATTAAAGCTGATGATAATGCAACTTATTCTGTCGAATTGGGAGACAGAGCTGAATTCAAATTTAATGAAAATCCAATCGAAATGTACATTCCTGCTAATGATACAAGAACCTTCATTTTTGAGGGAGAAGTAATTGGTGAAGATGGTGGTGGAATTGCAGCCGGAAAATATGTTATGTCTTGGAAAACTTACAAAGATGGAGTGAAATTTAATTCAGGCGATATCGAAATATCTGCTGGTGAACAAGCATCTTCTGTTGGAATAATTGCAGCAATAGCTGGTATTGGACTAATTGCGACGCTGAGAAGACGTAGTTAATCGTACAGCAACGCCGTAGGTAAGGGGCTAAGAAAGTCATTGTGCTTTAACTAAGCTAAAAGTTTTCTAGTTCTGCCAGACTTTTTGATAATAGATTCTAGAGTGGCAACCCGTTCCTCTAATTTCTCAAGTCTAACTTCATAAGGATGCCTCATAAAACACGAAAAAATGGGGTAATTAATATACTTATTGACGAATTATTCCAATTTATGCATGGAAACTAAAGCTTGCTCAATACTTTTTAGTTTATCTGGAACTTTATGGCCTGTAATTGGGGCTGCTAAGGATATACCTGCATCTTTCTTAGCTTTCCATACTGCTGAATTGAATTCTATTAAGGAATCTGTCATGCTAGTAAAGTCTGAAGTCTCAGATAGTGGCTTTTCAGGGAAAGTATCTACATCTACTGCAGATTTTCCATACAAAGTAGTAGACAAATGGTGTGTAAAGAATGGACATATTGGAGAAAAAATTGACATCATATCTCTGAAAACGCGGTGAAGTGTCCATGTTGCTGAAGCGTCACCATTGTACAATCTAGTCTTTGCCATTTCTAGCCAATGTGAAGCAAAAACACCAGTACTAAAAATCTTAATTCCTTGTGCGGCCGTATAGATATCCATACCTGAATAACCTGTCTTTGCTTTATCTAATAATTCTGAGAATTCGGCCAGAATCCACTTATCTTCATTTTCTAAATTATCAGGTACTGAATCTAAATCTCCATCAAAATCAAACTGCGATGCAAATCGACCAACATTGAATATCTTTGTTAAAACACCATAGTATCGTAATTCAATCTGCTCAGGATTTATTTGGAAATCATCCCCTACTTGTGCATCAGCTGCTTTCCAGAACCTGAAACATTCGGAACCGATTTTCTTAGCCTGAAGAGTTACCTGTTTCCCTTCTGGACCTTTGATTTTCCAAGATCCTGTTCTTCCACCAAAACCACATTCCAATACTGATTCTGCATCTATTCCATTTCCTAAAGATTTAGACATTTTACGGCCCCAAGGGTCCATACCTAAGCCATCAATCCAGATATTAGCAAATCCAGGTTTATCGAGGAGTAATGCTGATTTTAGAAGGGTATAATATAACCAAGTTCTAACTATTTCTTTTCCTTGCGGTCTAACGCCAGTTGGGAAAGCTCTCTCAAACAATTCGGGATCTGATAAATATCCTGAAACATATAAATTGGAATTTGAAGAATCCATCCACGTATCGAAAACTTTCTCTTCGCCTTCTAGATTTCCTAAATCTGATTTCAAATCACCATAGGTTCCCAATTCTTTACGTGATTCTCTATCGAGAACAATCGAATCATTTGGTGGCATATCTCTCCATGGTTGAACGTAAGACCCATGAGGTGGTGTGACTACTTTTGTTCGATCTTCGGAATACCAAATTGGTATCTCTGTATGGTACCATCTACGGCGACTGACAGGCCAATCAATCGTAATATTCTCCATCCAATCTAAAAGAAATTGTTTGTTACGGGCTGGAATAAAATTACTTTGATTTGATAATTCTTTCAACCTATCTTGGATATGAGTTTGTCGGACATACCACTCTTTTAGCAGTATAATTTCAATTGGGTTCTTGCCTCTCTCTGATACGGGAATTTCCTGATCTCTTTCAACGATATTCTCTATCTTATCTGCTTCCTCTAACAATTCAAGAGCTTTTTTCCTCGCATCTACAACAGGCATCCCGGCTAAAGGACCGCCAACATCTGTCATATTTCCATCTAAATCAATTGCTTGAAATGGTGCAAGTCCCAATTCTCTGAATACAGAAACGTCATTCTGGTCACCAAAAGAACAGACCATCAATACTCCTGAACCAAATTCCATGTTTACACTCGGATGTGCCCGAATTTCTACGGATTTTGAACGACCTGAAGTTCCAATTGGTAATTCTAACTGTTTGCCTACCAAATTCTGATAGCGCTTATCATCTGGGTGGACAATTACTATTCCACAAGCACAGATTAATTCGGGCCTAGTTGTTGAAATTATTACCGACGGATGTTCTTCACCTTCAACTGACCATCTTACATCAATCAATTTTGTTTTTCTAGATAATCTTTCAACTTCAGCTTCGGCAATTGTTGTTCCTTCAACGGGATCATACAAATTTGGCCGTAGCTCTTCTACAATATCTCCTCTTTTGAACAAATCAATGAAAATTGATTGTGTGACTGCTCTATAATCCGGAGAATCTGTCAAATATTCATTATCATAAGCGCAAGAAAGTCCAACTCTTTTGGCAATATTACGCATTTCTTGTGTATATTTTTCTATTTCATTTCTACAAATGTCTAGGAATTCAGCCCTGTCATAAGTTTTCATCTTACGACCTGTTTTCTTTTCAACCGTAAATTCGATATTTATTCCATTTCGATCCACTCCCCATGGAAAATAAACTTCCTTACCTAGTAAACGTTGACTTCGGGCAAGAACATCTATCATTGAATACTGAGCAACAGCTCCAATGTGCCACGTTCCTGAAGGATAAGGTGGTGGAGTGTCTACTACAAAAATCTCCTTTTCGGACTTTGGGTTGAAAGTATATCTCTGACCTTCTGCAAAGTGTTCTTCCTGGATTTTCTTCTCTAAGTCTACCGTCCAGCGTTTCTCCTTTATCTTCGGTTCGGCCATGGTTGTTGCTATTTACGGGCCTAATCTGGGTTTTCTTAAGGTTTCTGCGAAGTTTATTTTACTTGGGGGCTATACTGTAGATAACTAATGGAATATGCCAAAGATGTTGTAATTGTTGGCGGTGCTCGAACCGCGCATGGAAAATTCAAAGGTGCATTATTCGATACTTCAGCGGTAGATTTGGGGGCAATGGTAATCAAAGCCACTCTTGAACAAACTAAAGTCAATCCTGGAATGATTGATGAAGTCATAATGGGAAATGTTCTTTCGGCAGGAATCGGGCAACATCCAGCTAGACAGGCTGCTATCAAAGGAGGAATTCCTAATGAAATTCCTGCACTTACCATCAACAAAATGTGTGGCTCAAGTATGAAAGCCATTATGCTAGCCGGGAATGCAATTCGAGCAGGAGAATCAAACATTGTAATGGTTGGAGGAATGGAATCTATGTCGCAAGCTCCATTCACAGTCCCAAGAGACAAGGATGGGAAAATAGGCATGGTAGAACCAATCGACAGTATGTTGAATGATGGGTTGATTGATCCTTTCAATGGAATGATTATGGCACAAACTGGAAATCGGATTGCAGAACAGTTTGGGATTACAAGAGAAGAATCTGATTTATTTGCAATTGAATCTCATATTAGAGCCCAAAATGCTCACAAGAAAGGCGCTTTTGATAGCTACCATATTCCTGTTGAACATGAGGATGGTCTTCTAAAAACAGACGAAGGAATAAGAACGGATTCTACTTTAGAAAGTTTAGGAAAATTAAAACCTGTATTCGATGAAAACGGAATTGTTACGGCTGGGAATGCAAGCCAAATATCTGATGGGGCTGCGGCATGTTTGGTTATGTCAAGAGAAAAAGCTGAAGAATTAGGATTAGAAATATTGGCAACCGTAACTAACTACTGTTCTGTAGGAGTTGCCTCGGAAGATGTAATGTCTGCACCAATTCCAACGGTCCAAAAGTTATGGAAAATGCAAGGTAGAAGTGGAGAAAAGGATTATGATCTTTACGAACACAATGAAGCATTTGCATCAGCTTGTCTAGGGGTCATGCAAGGTTTAGGATTGAAACATGAAAAATTAAATGTTCATGGAGGTGCTATCGCAATGGGCCACCCTCTCGGAGCTTCAGGTTGTAGGATTGTTTTGGCCTTAATTCACGCACTTCGAGCCAGAAGAGGTAAGCGAGGATTTGCAACTGCTTGTTTAGGCGGTGGAATGGCCACAGCAATCGAAGTTGAAACATGAATACCGACCTAAATGGTAAAGTTGTTTTAGTTACTGGGGGGGCTGGCGGAATAGGAAGCCTCATTTCCAAATCTTTTGCTAATCAAAATGCAAAGGTAGTGGTTCACTATCATAACTCAAAAGACAACGCTCTTAAAATTGCAAAAGATATTGGA
>Ga0209034_10001633_pt1 | contig 10777 bp, 8 predicted proteins | sample MarorgKNORR_S2LV_2_FD_188219 | JGI IMG/M metagenome (GOLD analysis project Ga0209034, IMG submission 188219) | Marine microbial communities from the Southern Atlantic Ocean, analyzing organic carbon cycling - 250m_A/KNORR_S2/LV (SPAdes) (version 2) | ecosystem: Environmental > Aquatic > Marine >...
TTACAGACGCAATTGCCAAGAAACCTGGGTAGACATTGCGGAAGACGGTTTAAACGGTAATGAAGAAAATTATACATTGTCAACCCCGAGCCTTGGGGTTCGGTAATAAGAAAAATCATATTTTATTGCTTCTCATCCTTTTTGCTTTGGTGTCGACGCCATTTACAGCTCACTCCCATGTTAAGCATGAGGGTGACTCTGGTGAAAGTGTAAATCTACCCCAAAGCCAAAACGATTTATTGCGGCTTGGTACTACGGTTTACAAGCATATGTGCGTATTTTGTCACGGAGAAGATGGTAATGGAGGTGGAAAAGCCATGGCTTATCTTTATCCATGGCCAAGAGATTTTAGGAAAGGGGTTTTCAAATATCGAACCACCCCTTTCGGCTCGCTTCCACAAGATAAGGACATTTACCGAACTATTTCCCGGGGCATACCTGGGACCGCAATGCCGGCATGGGGTGGAGCGTTGTCGGAAAATGAGATTAAGGGAGTTATCCAATATATTAAATCGTTCTCAAAACGCTTTGCTAAGGAAAAGCCAAAAGATCCCATTGTTTTGAGCGATCCGCCAGTCAGTGATGCGGAATCGATCAAAAGGGGGCATACGATTTATCAGGAAGTGCGTTGTGCACGTTGTCATGGGACCGACCTTAAAGGGGACGGTGAAATTGCTGATGAACTCTATGATATATGGGACCATCGTATTTTTATTTATGATTTGACGGATCCTAATAGTTATAAGTTTGGGTTTGATAAAAAAGATTTATATTTGATTCTAACTACGGGGATTGATGGAACCCCAATGAAGGCCCATAACCATTTGGAAGATAAAGAACGCTGGGACCTGGCCTCATTCATTGAATCAAAAATTAAAAAGGAGATACATAAACCAGCTGAATATGAAATTGATCTAAAAACTCATGTCATCGATGATGAGATCGACATGGATCCGGGGAATCCTTTGTGGGATTCGATTGAGGTGCAAAACGTTCATACTATGCCGCTCAACGCCCGTAGAGACCCGATAGATGAAATTCATTTTCAGTCTGTAATGAACGATGAGGGAATTGCTTTTCGTTTGCAATGGGAAGACCCGCAGCCGGATCGTACTTCGAGCAGGCATCAAGATTTTAAAGATGCTATTGCCATGCAGTTTGCTTTAGGGGAAGTGTTGTTGCACAAGCATGGCCACAATGAGCCATTCTTTGGTATGGGAGACCGTAGCAAAGTGGTTAATATCTGGCAATGGCGGGCAGATTGGCAAACAGAAATAGAAACAAAAGAAAAATTGGAATATGCTACTCAAGGGCTGGATTTAGATACCATGATCTTTGGTGGTGAAGTCAACCCTGTGGATTCATTGAATCCATTTAGGGATGTTCCGGTAGAAGAATTGAATGCCGAAGGCTTCGGAACACTAACACCCCAACCGCAGACTAAACAGAATGTTCTTGGAAAGGGTGTTTGGAAAGATGGCAAATGGAGTGTAGTATTTTTTCGTACTTTGGATACGATTAATAAATGGGACATCCGTTTTCAACGGGAAATACCTGTATTAGTCGCATTTGCAGTTTGGGATGGAAAGCATCAAGATCGGAATGGTCGTAAGGTTATTTCGATGTGGCAAAGGTTGCAAGTTCCGTTGTCTGAAGATTAATCCCTCCAAAAGGAGGAGGTAATTTTTGCCAACGGTTCCAAGTGTTTTGACCAGATAATATTGAGATTGTTTTCTGGGCTCTGTACTGTGGAATTGTTAATTTTTTTAAAAACTCGCAAAAAATAATTTGGAGATTGGTTTCATGTCAGAAGAAGAGGAAATAGAGGAGGCAGAATCGGAAGATGCGCTAAGCGTATCTGAAGATGATGAGATAGATCTCGATGAAATGGAAGATGAAGAAGAGCCGCCTGAAGAAGAAAAGGAGGTCGGTGCATATATGGTTATCGGCCAGGGGGATTTTTCTATGTCCCAATCTAACAGGGGTGCGGATGACCCCGGGGACAATACTTTAAGCGAGCCCCAGTATATTTCTAAATTTGGGGATATGTTGTTTATCTCTGATAGGGGTAACCACCGTGTGGTGATATGGGAACAGTTTCCAGAAGAAAATGGTGAGCCTTGTTCTCTGGTTCTAGGCCAGGAAGATTTCGCTGACTGTCTGGAAAATCGTGGTATGACAACTACTCTGGACGAAATGACTTCCGGCTTGGGTGATGAATCTCTGGATGGTTTTACTATCAGTAAAGCAGAAGAAGATACTATTTCCCAGCCAGCCGGAGTTCAGGTAATCGATGGCAAACTTTATGTTGTAGATAGTGGAAATCACCGTATCCTTCGCTGGTCAGGGATTCCTACTGAAGATGGTGAAGCGCCAAGTTTAGTTTTAGGGCAGGATAACCTTGATGACAACGAGGCCAACCGCCGAGGTTTTGTTGGATCCGGGTCGTTGTTTTTTCCCATGGGTGTCAATTCCAGTGACGATCAGCATATTTTTGTCGCCGATAAAGATAACCATCGTGTTTTGTTATGGAATAAAATTCCTTTTAGCGATGGTTGGAATGCCGATGTGTCTCTGGGACAAAGAGGTATGGATGAACGTTGGCCGAACCAGGGGGAGTTTGATAATGTCGGCTCAGACACGCTTAGTTTTCCTACAGGCGTTTTTTTCGATGCTGAACGCGAAAAAGTTTTTGTAGTTGACCAAGGAAACCACCGAGTTTTAATTTGGAATAAACTTCCTCGGGAAACCGGAGTGGCCGCAGATGTGGTCATTGGACAAAAGGATTTTTTAAGTCGAGACCCAAACTCGGGAAAAGGCGCAAATCGCGCTTGTCAGGAAGGCTTATATTTTCCTACAGATGTGGTGTGCGGAGAAATGGGTTTATTCATTTCGGATACGGGTAACAATCGCGTTTTATATTGGAAAGAAGTTCCTACTGAAAATGGGCAGCTTCCAGATTTAGTCATAGGGCAAACCAGCTTTAATGACAATAAAGCCAATCGTGGTGTGGAAGGCGAAGCCACGGCAAGTACTTTGGACGATCCGTTTGGATTGCTGCTTCTTGAAGAAGAGGAAGAAGATGAAGGCCTTCGAGAAATACCCATGCCGGAGGATGATGAAGATGACGATGAAACAGCTTTGGCAAATACAGAAGAGGTAGATGAAGAAGAACCTCAGCCTAAGTTTAAACTTTTTATTGCTGACCGAGGAAATTCGCGTGTCTTAATCTGGGATGAGTTGCCTTATCCTAAAGAAGAAGAAAAGGCCGATGATGAATTTGAGGAACTTCAGGTTGATGATGAAAATTTGTTGATTGGTGATGATGATGACGACGAGTTTTTTGAGGATGAGGAAGAAGATGTCCCGCCGGGAGAACTTCCTTCTGCCTAGAAGACCCTTATGCTTAGTAAGAAACTCTGAAACTATATAGTAGGTGATGGCGGCTTGCGTAAGAATTACGCAAGCCGTTTTATTTTTTATGGGAATTATTATGCCTAAAGTTCTTATTATCCAGGCTAGTCTCAATCCTCAATCCAAAACTGCAGTTGTAGTGCGTGAGGCTGAAAAAATTTTAATTAGTTTGGGCGGGATCGACTGTCAGATTCTCGACCTTAGATCTTTTGATATGCAATTTTGTGATGGGCGTAAATTAGTAGATTACAATTTAGATACACAGAAAGTCTTTCAGATGATAAACGAGGCAGATGGATTTATTATTGGAATGCCGGTTTATTGCTATTCTGTTTCTGGTCCCTTAAAAAACTTGATCGATATCACTTCCCCTGCTATGGAGAAAAAAGTTGCGGGTATTCTATGTACTACAGGAAGTTCTATGTCCTTTCTAGCCTCGTCGGACCTTGCAAAAATCCTCGCCTATGAATCCCATGTTTTGTCTGTTCAACCTGTGGTGTGTACCAGTTATGAAGACTTTAAAGATGGAAAACTGGAAAACAGAAAAGTTGAAGAAAAACTCAAAAGCATGATCGGGGTTCTCCTCAACTATTTAAAAAGCTGAGCAGTTAGACGGATTATTGACAATAGGGAGGGATTCCTTCTTCGACATGGATGCCTGCTTTTCCAGCTTTTAAATTCTCGTGGTTTTTTGTGATTCCTGAAGCAAGTGTTTTCATAGATGTTTCCATTTTATCCATAATTTGTTGTGGGCTATCAGTTAAAACGTTACCGAACTTAGGTTGGCATTTCAAATTTCCGACATCGCAACAAGGTGTCATCTCTCCATTTTGCTGAATGGTCATAATATCAATCGAACCGCGTGCTGCGGGGCACCCTATCAAATATTTATCGCGAGGAAACGGTAGGGATGTCATCGCACGATAACCGTTTTTATCAACGTCAAAAGCAGGTAAAAGGCTAACACCAAAAATGAATTCAGGCCGGCTGGCAAATGCTTCGGTATCTCCCATGTGCGTAGTAAAAATTTTTTCATCGCAGTTAGGATGTTCTTCTGTCAGGGTTGATATTTTTTTGGAGTAGTTTTGGAGTAATTCTGAAACATGTTTGATTCCCTTGTCTTGAAAAAAATCATGCAGCAGGCCAATTTGATTTTTTAAATCGGTTAAGGATTCATACACAACGTTCACAATAAGTTTGTTCTGTATTTCCAGCATTTTTTCGAGAAAAAGTTTTTGCGAACTTTCCCACACCGTGGGGTAAAGTGTAATGTCGACCCTTGCGTTTAATTTCATTATTTTTACTAGCCTAGACCAGCGTTTTGATTTTTCTGAAAGAATATCTAGATTGGTATGAAGACATACATGTGGAGTGACGGTTTGAAAAATCTTGCAAATCTCTACGATATCCGGGTTTTGTGATGCTTCACCACCGGTTAAATTAATTTCTTGTTGCGCCAGGGTATTGAGCACTTCAATTTTTTTAATTTTTTCAGCCATACTGCGAGCCTGATCCACAGTAAGATGCCAATCAGAAACCGGGTGTTCCATCAATGGTTCATAAACGTGGCAGGTAATACATTCGTCACGGTTATAGCGATTGCAACTTGTTTCAACAAAGATGCTGAGCACTCAGGGACTCCAGAAAAATTTAATTGCTATGCTAGGTTATCAGATTTTAGCAATGATATTAATCTTTGAATTTAATGTGGATGAAGGAAACCGGAGGCGGAGGGGATTGAAAAGAAGCTGAGAGATCTTTTTCTCTATAGCCCAGTTTTCTTAAAGGTTTCAGGGCAGTGAAAACTTCTTCTTTGGTAACATATGCAACAGTATCGGGAACACCACGTGCGCTAAGACTTTTGGCCAGTTGTGAAATTAGTTTTCGTTGCTTTTTAGGTGTGCCTGGCATAGATGGGTATTCGAGTTTGCCAGAGTAGGGGCTGTGATAAACGGAATTCAGGGCCTGCAGGGTGCGAAGCATTAAAATGTCGCGATCCCATCCAGGCATTTGAGCAACTTGGGGATGATTTTGTACCAGATCGACGACCCCCACTACTTCTGATTCGAGGCTGCGTTTTACATACTCATTCTGATATTCCTTGTGTACTTCCGAAAGACCAATCTCACGCCCAACATCTTCCAGTAAAGGAAAATTCACCATAAAGGTATATTGTCCACCATATAAATTGAAGTAGGGGCGCCCCTCGTGATTTAGATCTTTAAATTCCAACATTCCATAATCGAATCCGGTGTATCCTAGACTGTCTTCGACGAGGAGTTCTTTTGCCTTTCTTAATGCTGCAAAGGCACCAATGTTGATGGGCATGGGTATTCCATCTGCAAGATTATTACAATGGTTTAATAGTGATTTTGAAAAAGGCCAGTCATTGAGATCCACCCTCTGAAAATCACGCTCCCAATGAATAGCATCTAGAAACCAGGGCAACTGAGCAAGACCATCTAGGTCTTTATTTTGAAATTGGTTTAGAAAGGTTGTTTCGTCTACATTTAAGAAGTCAGCAGGGAGGTAAGGGCAAAGATATTCTTCGTAAAACTGGTTTTCATTTTTAAGTACAACTTTTGTGGCAAGATCATCCCATATCTCGTTCGAAATGATTTTGGTCACTGATTTGGATTCGAAACAGTTGAGATTCTCGGCATCTACTCTTACTGTTGAATACCTTCCTTGATGCTGATGGAGGCGCGGATTGGCCCGGGTTCCTTTCAGTATTTCTTCGGATTCGTCACACAAAATATAATGAGTGAAAGGGTACACTTGTTGGTTGAAGTCAATTTCCTGAAGGCGGCTGAGAAAGCAAGCGGCTAGGTTGCCGTTACCAACTCCCCACTCTTGGATAGTCCAGACCGAGCCTTTTGGATTTTTTCCAACCGTATCTCTAAAAAAATCCTCTGCCAGTGCGTGTGCTAACCGATGGTCCAGGCTGACATAAGTTTGAAAATGATTGTGGATTTCGGGGCCCTTGATTCCATAGAAAATGGAATTGACGTGTGTTTGCCATTGGTCTGAAGGTTTGAATTCCCCAAGCGGTATTAGGTTGGGGGAACGCGTCATGGCTTAATATCCGAAGATGAGTTTATTCGCCGCTTTCGCGCAAGGATTCGAGTCCGGCCGAGTTATCTCTCAGGTCTTCGCCACTCGCTAGCTTACTTGTTTGGGAAACTCCACCTGGAATATTGGAAGGATTATCACCACCCGCTGCCTGCTGTAATTCTGGTTCATTGAGGATGGCTTCATATTTGCTGTAGGCATTTTGAGATTCCTCCATCAGCCCGACTTCTTTATAGCAGCTATAGAGCGTTAACCAGGCTCCCGCATCTTGTGGGTTGAGACTTACAGAAACTTTTAATTCTTTGATAGCGGCTTCAATTCGCCCCATGTTGGCATAAAGAGTCCCCAGATTTGTGTGGGGCAAGGAGTAATCTGGAGCTAACTCAGTGGCTTTATTGAATGCTTTGATGGCATCGTCTACCATACTTTGAGCCGCATAGCAGCTACCAAGGTTGCAATAAGCTTGCGTATCCTTCTCGTCTATTTCTACAACACACAATGCAGCATCAATGGCTTCTTCAAAACGATTTGAGTTAAAATACGAATTCGACAAGGCAGCACGCAGTTCTTTGTTTTCAGGGTCAAACATTAAGACTTTTTTAAGGGCGATAATTTCCTTGTCGTAAGTCTTGAGCATGCCATAGGCCGCAGCAAGGTTTGCGTATCCCGTGGTGTCAGTGGGATCAATTTTAATGACTTTCTCAAAAGCATCGGCAGCACTTTCGTACATATCTCTAAGCAGATAAACTCCCCCAAGATTAAACAAAGTTTCTGGGTCATTGCGATCCAATTCATGGGCGCGGTTGAGTTCCAGCAAAGCTTCTTCATCATGATTAAAAAGAACGTAAGCGGTACCCATTAGTTTGTAAACGCGAGGGTTCTTAGGATCTTTATTGCGGATGAGTTTGAGTTGCTTTAAAGCTTCTTCATAATTACAGCCATCAATTAAAAGAGTAGCCAGCTCTAATTGTAATTCCAGGTTGTCGGGGTCGGTCTTCAATTCTTTCCGTACTTGACGGGACTTTTTGCTGATAGCCATTTCCCGTTTAGTTTCTTCGGGATCACGGACACCCAGTTCTTCAAAGATTTCCGGATCAATTTTCATCGTGATCCAGTCTGTAGGCTTGCCGGCTTTAGCCATATAACTCGGGCTCCAAATTTATTTAATTCAAATGTTTATAAAATATGAACTAATTCTAGGTGATTGTCCCCCCATCTGTCAACCCAGTCAATGCTGGTTCGTAAAGGGAACTGAAGCTTGTTAAGCACAGAAGGCATTTGTTTTAATACTTTGTTGTTAGCTTCAGCGGTTACGGAGCCACGTCAGTGGTGGCCATATTAAGAATTTCTTCTTTCCCGTAATGATCGAGATAAAGCAAGAAATGTTCGCGGGACAAGTAATTCCAGATTTTTCGGGATGGGAAATGCTCCTCAATAACTGAATCAAAACTTTCATAGACATCCATAACTTCATCCCTTGGCATTCCGGATTTAATTTCAAAATCAAATACGATAGCCATGTCACGTTCCGGATTATGAATAATACGATCGATTTTGAACTTTGCAGGGTTGTGGTATATCGCTGAATCTTTCTCCAATGCAAAAATGGATTGCCCCACGGAGTGGATTATTCCACTTTCAACTTCAGAGTTCTCTATAGTAAAACGAATTGTATCTTCCGCTTCTGCTCTTTCTTCTGTTGGAAAACCGAAAAATAGATAAAGATGATTCCAGATTCCAGCTTCCGAGCTATGTCGCAGTACCGTCCTTTCAGTTTCTTGATCACAACCTTTATCAATAACGGAAAGAATACGATCATTTGCGCTTTCTAAGCCAAAAAACAGCATTAAAAATCCGGCGCGGTAAACATCGTCAAAAAGCTCGGGAGATTCTTTTTCGCCGGACTCAAATTTAAGCATTCCCAATGAGCGCATTTCGACTCCTCGTTTGAGAATTTCTTTCGACATACGGTTGAAAGCGTTCGGAGAAATGGCTTCGTCTGAAAACGTAAAATATTTTGTTTTGTATTTTTTTGAGAGGTGGTCTAGTTCTTCGGCTACTCTAACCTCATTTTCTTTTCTGTAATGCGAGTCATATATAAAACTGTGGGTGCAGAAGGTGCATTTGCCCCAATAACATCCGCGGCTCGACATATAGGGAAGCACGGGATAAGGCATAAGATATTTTTCCAGTGGCAATTGATCAAAGGTCGGACAGACCATTTCTTCGTAAGGCAATGCTTCTGTTTTTGGGTTGCGGATAACCTTGTCGCCTTCAAGATAAATCAAGTTTGGTACTGTCTGCAGTGGTTTGTTTTCTTTTAAATGGCTGACAAGATGATCCAATGGTAACTCACCCTCAGAAACAATCAAACTATGGAAGAACTCTTTAAATAATTGTTGCTTGTCATCAAGTAAATCGGCGTGACGATTGAAAACACTGCCGCCCACTACAATATGCAAATGAGGATAACGACGCCTTAACTGGCGCGCCAAAGTGAGACCGGGGATGACTTGTCCAATATGAATGATAGATAAACCAACAATTCCGTAATCGTCCCACGGTATTTTTGGAGCCAGGTATTGTTCAAACATAAGTAAAAAGGGGTTTCGCACCGTGTCTTCGGTTGCACTCATTATTCCTGAAAGATGTTCTTCAGGGTTTCCCTGCATGAAGAAGGAATCGAGATCCAAACGACTGGGATGGTGAGCATAGGAAATCAACTGCATTGCAATTTTCAGGTTGGTGTAGGCTTGGCTATAGGTTTCAAACTGAAAAAAACGATTCTCATCTCTCAGCACATTTTTTGCATCTTCTACCTCATTAAGAACAGACTCCAAAAAGGATACATCGGATAGGATGTCCTTATAAATTGGTCTGACTTCCTGATCTTCCGTGGAACGTTTTGGATCAGCAAGTCTCCTTCTTATAATCTCAACACAGCGTTCAAGATATTCTTTTGAAAGAAAAACATCGTAGCATTCGATGTTCAAATCAAACTGGTCCACTTCATGGCCTTTGGACTCTAAATGGGCCTTAAGGGTAGGGAGAGCCAAATAGGGTTGGCTGGGATACCATTGAGGTGGAAAAAGGAGGGCAACTTTCATTGTTTCTCCTTTCCAGATACCATTCTTTTTTGCGAATTAGGATTTAGCACACGCTTCAACTGAAAGAATTATATGGGTTTATCATAGATTAGCATATATCCAATATGAAAGCCCTGTCAACCCGAGTCCATGCTTTGGGGTCCATGATAGCTTGATGCTCTTTGCCGAGCAGTTGACAGTGTTTGCTCAAAAGGATTATACTTAACAGATTCCGGAAACTCTTTTAAAAATATTGGTTTATTGTTTTATTCCTGTAAGGAAGGAGATTTGAGTTGAGCGACCAAGATACTGAAACTAAAGAAACAACGGATTCTTCAGAGGCTCCTGAAGAAAAAGAAGTAGACCACCTTGCCGATTTGAGTGAGTTGGAGAAGATCAAAGCTGAACTCCAAAAAGAAAAGGAGAAGGCTGCTCAAGAACTCGCAGAAGGTGAAGAAGAAGATGAAGATCTAAGAGAGGTAGATTACCTTCAAAAGTTAATCACCCTTTCTGTTAAATTCGATCATCATATTGGCATGTACTTGATGCCAGCGTTTATTGATTGTGGATTAAAATATGACCACCGTCTTGCTGAAAGTTACACTGTACAGTTGACTACAATCCAGTCTTTCTTGCGTCTTCTTGAAAAAGTGGATGGCGTTACGCGTGAAGAAGTGACCAAACAATGTATTTTAAATTTGCGCAATATTCTTCAACTGGTTCATAAAAATATGGTTAAACCACTTTATCGCGAAGTAGGTTTAATGAAGAAGAAACCCAAATCAGAAAGTTTGGATAATTTCAAAACAAATTGGAACGAGCGCATGGAGGATTTTCAGAAGACCTGCGACTTTGAATACCAAATTTTAGATGTGAAAGGGTTTTTGCTGAAATAAGAACTTTTTTAAGTAGATTTTTGGGTATTTATTTTCAGGATATCAGTTCAATTTTGAATTGAAATAATAATGGCTTCAAGAGCCCCTTTAGAGGGGCTCTTTCCTATTGGAGTCCTTTGAGTGGGCAAGTGAAAGGGTTTGGAAATTGAACGAAGAAGACACCAATAATGCAGATATAGAAGATTCGAATACTCTTGAAGTTGCAGTGACCGAGGAAACTCTTCCTGAAGAGAGACCAACTATAGATCACAGTAAGCTTTATGTCTGGATCGCTGATTCCGGAAATGACCGAATACAAAAATTCGATGG
>Ga0209034_10001634_pt1 | contig 10765 bp, 8 predicted proteins | sample MarorgKNORR_S2LV_2_FD_188219 | JGI IMG/M metagenome (GOLD analysis project Ga0209034, IMG submission 188219) | Marine microbial communities from the Southern Atlantic Ocean, analyzing organic carbon cycling - 250m_A/KNORR_S2/LV (SPAdes) (version 2) | ecosystem: Environmental > Aquatic > Marine >...
CACCATTCTTGCGCCTATTATTTTTGTACTGTGTCTAGTGGGTGGTTATGCGCCCACACAAAATATGCATGATGTTTGGTTGATTCTAATTTTTGGAGTGGCAGGCTACCTGATGCGTAAATTGGACTATCCGTTAGCACCGGCTGTATTGGCTATTGTACTCGGCCCTTTGGCAGAGACGTCGATGCGCCAAGCACTATTGATGAGCGATGGGAGTCTGATGATTTTCTTTGAAAGGCCCATATCGGGGATGATTATGTGGATAGCGATAGTGCTATTTCTATTACCACTAATCAAGATTTATCGGGCAAAAATTGCAAAAAATAAGAACTGAAATGATTGTTAATCGAAATTATTCTAGGGGAGCTAGTCTATGAGTGATACCAAGTTTACAGCTGAGGCTTCAAGTACGGCGAGTGACACTCTCGCCAAGAAAAGCACATCGAGTGACGTAGTTTCTGGCGGGCATCTTGTTGCTAAAGCGCTTAAGAACGAGGGCGTCGACACTATTTTTACTTTATGTGGTGGTCACATTATTGATATCTATGATGGATGCATAGATGAGGGGATACGAATCATCGATGTGCGACACGAACAGACAGCAGCTCACGCCGCAGATGGCTACGCTCGTCAAACAGGGCGATTAGGATGTGTGGTTACTACTGCTGGACCCGGTTGCACTAACGCCGTGACGGGGGTAGCCACTGCTTTTCGATCCGAAAGTCCAATCCTCCACATCGGCGGCCAAAGTTCTTTGACTCAGCACAAAATGGGATCATTGCAGGATCTACCTCATGTCGACATGATGACACCGATTACTAAGTTTGCATCGGGTGTGTTTTCTACCGAGCGAGTTGCCGACATGATCTCGATGGCGGCACGAGAGTGTTTTTCAGGCGCTTATGGCCCCTCTTATCTGGAAATTCCTCGAGATATTCTTGATGCTGAGGTACAAACAGCCAGGGTCGTGATTCCAAAGCCTGGCTCTTATCGTAGTTCAGTAAAATCCATCGGCGACCCGGCTGACATTGAGAAGCTCGCCGATATCCTCGTGAAAGCCAAGCGTCCAGCCGTACTGCTGGGACAACAGGTATGGTCCTCTCGCGGACACGAGGACGCTATCAACTTTGTTCGGGCACTGGATATTCCAGCCTATATGAATGGTGCCAGCCGTGGTTTGTTGCCGCAAAGCGATCCGCATCATTTCGACCGTACCCGCAGTGATGCCTTCAAGAATGCTGATGTAATCCTCATCGTCGGAACCCCGTTCGATTTTCGTATGGGTTATGGCAAACGCATTTCCAAGGAAGCAACTTTGGTGCAGGTTGATCAGAGTTATGCGACAGTTGGTAAAAATCGGGATATCACTCTTGGTTTGGTTGGTGATCCCGGTGCAATCCTTGCTGCGGTGTCGCAAGCAGTGACGGGCCGTGTTGATAATGGAGCGCGTCAGCAGCGGCAGAAATGGATGGCGGAGCTACGAGAGATTGAAGCAAACAAGCTCGAAAAATTAATGCCGATGTTTACTACTGATCAGAACCCAATTCATCCTTATCGTTTAGCCTATGAAATAAACGAGTTTCTTGGCGAGGATACAATCTATATCGGTGACGGCGGTGATATTGTGACTATATCTGCTCAAGCGGTACGCCCGCGCAATCCGGGGCAGTGGATGGATCCGGGCGCGCTTGGCTCGCTGGGTGTCGGCACCGGGTTTTCTATGGCAGCCAAGCTCGCACATCCAAATAAGGAGGTGGTTTGCCTTTACGGTGATGGTGCTTTTGGCATGACTGCCTTTGACATGGAAACCGCACAACGATTTGGTGCGCCGTATCTTGCGGTGATCGGGAACAACTCGGCTATGAATCAGATTCGTTACGGGCAGCTCAGTAAGTATGGCGAGGAGCGTGGTGATGTCGGGAATAAGCTCGGCGATGTGCCTTTCTCTAAGTTTGGCGACATGATTGGCGGTTATGGCGAAGAGGTTGCCGAAGCTAGCCAAATTCAACCGGCAATGCAGCGTGCACGGGAAGCAATTGCGAAAACCGGCAAGTGCGCCGTAGTCAATGTCTGGGTTGATCCCAATGAATATGCGCCGGGCACTAAGGCACAAACCATGTACAAATAAAAACTAATTTTAATCTTCGATAGCCTTAATTCAAGTAGAGAGAATCAATGTCACAACCACTCGACGGTATACGAATTCTGGATTTTACACATGTCCAGTCTGGCCCCACTTGTACCCAATTGCTCGCATGGATGGGCGCCGACGTGATTAAGGTGGAGCGCCCGGGCATCGGTGATGCCACACGAAACCAACTCGTGGACGTGGAAGGAGCTGACAGCCTCTATTTCACCATGCTCAATCACAATAAGCGTTCGCTGACCCTCAATTCCAAGACCGAAGCCGGCAAGGAGGTACTGAAGCGATTGGTAAAAGAATGTGATGTCCTAGTGGAAAACTTTGCGCCAGGTGCACTTGACCGGATGGGATTTGGGTGGGAACGTATCCAAGAACTTAACCCTCGAATGATCATGGCTTCGGTTAAGGGTTTTGGGCCAGGACCTTACGAGGATTGCAAGGTTTACGAAAATGTTGCGCAGTGTGCGGGCGGGTCCGCGTCCACAACAGGCTTTCGCGATGGTTTGCCAATGGTCACCGGTGCACAGATCGGTGATTCCGGTACCGGCCTACATCTTGGGTTCGGCATTCTGGCAGCGTTGTTACATCGGGAAAAAACTGGGCGCGGTCAACGTGTGCTTGCCGCAATGCAGGATGGGGTGATTAACCTATGTCGGGTTAAATTGCGTGACCAGCAGCGCTTAAAGGCTGGCCCTCTGAAGGAGTACTCGCAACACGGCGAGAACGTGCCATTTGGAGCGGCCACGCCCCGTGCCGGCAACGATTCCGGCGGTGGACAGCCAGGCCGTATCCTGAAGTGCAAAGGATGGGAAACCGATCCCGATGCCTATACCTACTTCATTACCCAGGCTGCTGTCTGGAAAAATATTTGTGATGTTATTGGCAAGCCGGACTGGAAGGAACATCCGGACTATGCAACGCCGCTAGCTCGTCTGCCACGCCTCAATGAAGTCTTTTCTGCGGTTGAGGATTGGACGGTGACCAAGACTAAGTTCGAAGTCATGGAAATATGTAATCCACTGAATATCCCGGTTGGGCCAATCCTTTCGATGAAGGAGCTTGCCGAGGAGCCATCCTTGCGGGCAACTGGCACCATCGTCGAATGTGAACACCCTGAGCGTGGGCCCTACCTATCGGTCGGCTGCCCGGTAAAGCTTTCCGATAACGCTGTCACAGTAACTCGTTCGCCCCTACTTGGTGAGCATACCGATGAAGTGTTGTCCAAAGTGTTGGGGTACAACGAAGAGGATATTGCAAGTTTTAGGGAAGCTGGCGCAGTATAAATTCACGGCCCTGTACATCATATTACTGCAAGTGACTAGGAGCAACATATGAAATTAATTGTTCACGGCCAGCAGGCATTTGGAAAATCAGTCCTCGAAGCCCTCTTGGCTAAAAGGGAAATGATTTGCGCTGTTTACTGTGCGCCTGACGTGGATGGTGGTCGACCGGATCTACTTAAGGCGTTTGCACAGGACCAGGGGTTGCCTGTATTCCAGCCACAAAGTTATAAGGACCCGAGCGTGTGGGAGCAGATGAGATCGCTGGAAGCTGACTTGTGCGTTATGGCCTACGTTACGTTGATGGTCCCGGAGGAAGCGTTAAATGCGCCTCGTTTGGGGTCAATTCAGTACCATCCCTCGCTGTTGCCTATGCATAAAGGACCCAGTTCAATCAACTGGCCAATTATTAACGGAGAGAATAGAACAGGGTTGAGTATTTTCTGGCCAGACAACGGTCTGGATACCGGTCCGATACTGTTACAGAAGGAAGTGGTAATAGGTCCGGATGACACCTTGGGATCACTGTATTTCAATCATCTGTTTCCTATGGGGGTCGATGCAATATTGGAGGCTGTTGATTTGGTGCGGGATGGAAAAGCGCTTAGATTAAATCAGGATCCGACGCAGGGTACCTATGAGGGATGGTGTCAACGTACTGATGTGGAAATTGACTGGTCTCAGTCGGTGGATGTGGTATACAACCTGATTCGAGGGGCCAACCCCCAGCCTGGTGCTTGGACAACACTCAACGGGCATACAATCACTATCTTGGATAGTAAAAAGGTTACCGGATTCCCTAATGTTGAGTCAGGTTCTGTCATCGAGGTGGATACCGATGCAGTCAGTATTGGCTGTATGGATGGTGTAGTTCGTGTCGAGAAATTCAAGGCAGAGGGTGTTGGAAAAATGAGTGCTAAGGAGTTTCTAGAACACTATCGTATAGAACCGGGTGCTCGGTGTGGGTAGTTAATCTCTAGGCAACTTTAAACATTTTCATAAACGTCATGTTTAGTCCCGCTTGAATCGAATCTTAGGCGTGACTGAACCTTCATTTTCTAGGCAAAAGGATCAGTTGGGTTCAACAGGTGAATCGGCCGCCTCGGTTGCGAAATTGGTGCGGTCTGAGTTTGATAAGTTTTATGTTGAGTTTCAGCAGCTAACGGAAGCTGCCAAGTCTGCATTCGAAAAGCGGGAATACCAGGTTTCCCTTCGTATCAGTGAACAAAAACTGGCACTTTACAGTACCAGCATGTACTCCTTGAGCGAGTGTCTCTCTAAGTCATTCCCTGCGGTGTTGCAGGAGTCTTCACTTTGGGATGTTATTGAATCCAATTATCAAAATTTCGTAAGCGATCGGTATGAGGCTGACCTAGCAATTGGGTATTTCCATTCTGTGCGTCGGGCAATCTTTCGAAGTGAATGGAATCCCGTTGCATATTCTTTTGGTATTTCTGTCGACATGCGTGCTGCCGATTCTGATTATTTATTCTGTGTGGTTATTGACGAGGTGATTACCCACAAGGATGTGGTCGAAATTTTGTCTGTTCCCAGGTTTAGGGTGCCTTATCGTGATGCCGAAGCAGATGCTGCGAACGTAGTAGCCCGGGTGTCAGAAGAGCTACGACACCTTCATCCTGGGCAAGGTGTGCAAAGTGTAGAGGTAATCAAGGGGGGGTTTTACCGAAATCGGGGCGTCTATATCGTTGGTCGAATAGTCCTGACTAATAATGTAGTAATTCCACTTATCCTCGCGTTGTTAAATAGCGAGACGGGTGTTTATGTCGATGCTGTACTGACAAAAGAGTCTGCGGCACACAATCTATTCAGTACGACGCGAGCAAACTTCAACGTAACAAATGCCAAATACCACGAGGTATCTGAGTTTCTGTACAGCATCATGCCTAAACGCCCATTAGGGCTTCACTATTCCACAATCGGATTCAATCACTTCGGTAAAGTGGCGGTGATGGATGAACTGAAATCAGAACTCTTGTCCTTAGGTGGATCTTTTAGTAGCGCGATCGGTTATCCGGGGACGGTTGCCATTGGGTTCCACTCTCCAAATTCAACCTATAACTTAAAAGTAATCAGGAACAAACCGACCGCCCAGTACAAATGGGGTGAGTTCGAGGGGCTTGACCGTGTGCTGGCAAAGTATAGTCAGGTTCACGATATCAATCGTACCGGGAGCATGCTCGATAATATCATTTACTACAATGTGAAGTTAGAGCGGAAGTGGTTCGACGATAAACTCCTGTCCGAGCTTCTTTGTGAAGCGAGCGAGACTGTGGCAGAGCAGATTGACTCTATAGTTTTTAAGCACCTTATTGTCCAAAGGCGTCTGACGCCGCTGCCGGTTTACCTAGAAACAGCCTCACCAAAAGAATGCGAGACGGCAGTTGTGAATCTTGGATATTGTATAAAAAACAATACAGCGGCAAATATTTTTAATCGCGACTTGGATGCGCGAAATTATGGTGTCGGCGGTTTTATGCGGGTGTACCTATTTGATTACGATGCATTGACAGCGTTCACCGAGGTAAAAATTCGCAGTAATAGAGACCGGTATGAGGGTGAAGAAGATATTCCTGACTGGGTTTTTGAGGAGGGAGAGGTGTTCTTACCGGAAGAAATAGAGTGGGGCTTGAGGATCCCGAGTCGTCGTCTTAGACAATTATTCAAAGAGGTTCATGGCGATCTTTTGCAGGTTGATTATTGGGAACAGATTCAAGAGCAGCTGCAGAAGGGTAGGGTGCCTAGTGTTCGTGTTTACCCAGAGCGCGACCAGTTGCACTAGGTGCTTTAAAGAAAAGCAATATATATCACCGGCCGATCAATACTATTTTTTGTGATTGTAGACCGGTTGTAGTAGTTGGACATAAATTATATTTATGAGCACCGTAATACTTTTTTACTGGTTAAATTGAATAAAAGCAGTTATTTTTCCGCCTTTAACTGTGGAACCTGTCTAATACTTCGGATCTGGTTTCAAGCTACAAATTACCCCGAGGTCCAGTTGATGAAGGTGTGTGTGGTAGGGGCAGGTGCGATCGGTGGCTACATGGCAGTGCGGATAGCGGCTGCGGGGCATGAGGTCTCCGTTGTTGCACGTGGTCCCCATCTAGCGGCCATAAAAGCCCATGGGCTGAAGTTGATAGAAGGGGATCAGGAGACAATCTCTGCAGACCTGATAGCAACGGATAAGCTCAACGAACTGAGTTCCCAGGATCTGATTTTGATGGCGCTTAAGGCTCACCAGATTGAATCGATCGTGGCTGACCTGACGTCTGTGATGGGCGCGGAAACCATTATGGTGACCCTCCAGAACGGGATTCCATGGTGGTACTTTCAGAACTTTTCGGGGCCCTACGCGGGTAGACCTATTCGATCTGTAGATCCACGCGGAAAACTATTCGATGGAATAGATCCTGACTGCCTGATAGGTTGTATCGCCTATCCAGCGACTACTATCGTCGAGCCGGGGGTTATACGGCATATAGAAGGCAATCGATTTCCAGTTGGAGAACTGGGTGGCCAGGAAAGTGAACGTGTTCGCCGGGTATCGACCCTATTGGAAGAGGCTGGCTTTAAGTCTCGGATCCTCGATGATATCCGCTCTGAAATCTGGTTGAAGTTGTGGGGTAACCTGACCTTTAATCCTATCAGCGCACTGACTCATTCAACACTCGAAGATATCTGTCGGTTTCCACTGACGCGGGAATTGTCAGCGAATATGATGACTGAAGCGCAGGCAATTGGTGAGCGACTCGGAGCCCACTTCCGAGTACCTATGGAAAAAAGAATCGCCGGCGCAGAAGCTGTAGGCCCGCACAAAACATCAATGCTTCAGGATGTCGAACAAGGCAAGCCCTTGGAAATAGAAGGCATGCTCGGAGCGGTGATCGAACTGGCGGCGTTAACCAAGATCGAGGTGCCGACTCTTAAGGCACTGTATGCCTGCGTCAGCTTACTGGGCCAGACCGTACAAACCGGTCGCGTGAAGATCAAAGGAATCCAGCATAGGTAATAGACTATCGTTGGAATCCCAATGACAGTCAGAATCCGGAGCTGACAGCCACCACGGGCATCTAATAAAGGAAGGAGCGCATGAAAGCGGTCTTGGAGGACATTCAGTCCGGCAAGTTCGTCCAAGATTGGATGATGGAAAATAAAGTGGGAGCGCGTAGGTTCAAAGCCATGCGCCGCCGCGCAGCTGAGCATGATATCGAAATAGTCGGTCAAAAACTCCGCGATATGTTGCAGGATGCTGAAAGCACATGCCCCATCATAAAAGACGTCTGCATGGCCTAACTTCTTTTGTAATATGAGGGTAGACCGGGGAAGGCTGGCTCACTTCCGAGCCTTTAACCTTTGTCGCCTAGTTAACATTTTCTTCATGAGCTTTGGCGCTCGACCTGGAGTCGACCACGGACATTTTGTGATGCAAATGGCGCAGCCGAGCGCTTCGCCGAAATAGGGAATGCATTTGTCGAAATCGACGAACCATTTTTCGACACCGCGCACCATTTGCTTCTCATGAAAAATGGCGTCAGGTGGGCAGGCTTTGACACAGACCTGGCAGTTCGCACAGAAGTCTTCTGCACCGATATCTTTGGGCGCGTCCGCCACCAGCGGCATATCCGTGGTGACAGCGGAGAGGCGAAATGACGAGCCGAATTCTTCATTAATGAGGGAGCCATGTTTGCCGAGCGTGCCGAGCCCCGCCTGGATGGCTGCTGGCATCATATTCAAGGCGGATGCAAAGGGCCCCTGCCAGGCTTTGGCCTCATATCCTTGTGTAAGGATGAAATTATTTAGCTCCCGGCATGCCCGGGCGGCTCGATTATACTGACGTGCCACTTCAACAGGGTTGCGCGTATTTTCAAGAGATGGCGGCAAATTATTAAGTTCGGCATGTTCCATGTAAACGCCGACAATAACCACCCAGGGATGTGTGAGTTCATAGCCCTCATAGACGTAAAGCGGGTCCATGCGTGCGATCCCGACGAGATCACCCTCGTGGGCGAGCGCAAACGTTTTCACAGCTTCCGTCCAATCTTGTGCTGATTTTTCGATTTTGATCCCGGCTTTTTCAATTGGGGCGGGACCACGGGGAGCTTTATGGGAATAGTGTGCTGTGATGTCAGGGGACCGCCGCTGAATCCCTATGACCTTGCGCTGAAGCTCCCCGTACGCATGTTGATCCGGCGGGTGCCAAAAGAAAGGTGAGGGTCTGCGGATGTTTTTTTCCCCCAGACCGTTCACATCGTTGCCGGAGGCCTCCGGGAAGAAGGGCAGAAAATCGTCATACACCACGGGAGGTTTATCAAAGGTCACGGCTATTTCCTGTAATCCAACAAGAACTGCACTTTCATACTTGCATAATGTTTTTTTCAGATATCCATGTGGGGGACGGGGAGCGGTAGTTGGTCGGCCATCGAATTGTTTTTATATTTCGGTCCCTGTTGATCTGATTGGCGTTTCGGTTGTTAGCTTAATACCTTATAGTCTTAAGTCTAGTAAACGTTCACCGGAAACCGGTTTAAGGTTTCTCGCCCCGACCAAGTCTGATATTGACATCCTCAATGACGTCGGGCATCTGTTCCCAGGTATCAATCACGTAGTGGGCACCTGCTTTTTGAAGTAAGTCCCGGGTGTGTGTCAAACGCCGCATGATTTCGTCTTCGGGCAAGCTGTCGGCTTCTTCGAGCGTATCCATATCCATGTAGTTGCTATAGCGTGCAATACCAACACCCCAGCAGCCGGCTTCCAGGGCTTCTCCAACTCCTGATACCGTGTCGTCGACTTTGATTACGGACTGGATCGGGTGAACATCCATGATGTCTAGATTACGGTAGACCATGAAAGGTTTTGGACGGGCACCGTTGATAACTTCATCGCCAGCAACAGAAGCGTCAGGTGTATAGCCTTGTTTACGGGCATCCTCTTCGAGGATGTCTACCATGCTGCGCACGAATCCCGTAGAACTGCCGATCTTAATGCCTTGTTTCTGCAGTGATTGCGTCGTTTCGGCAACCAGCGGCAGAAGCGTTGTGTAATTACGAAGGCAGTCTAGTTGCATGGGTACAAAATCTTCAAACATCCGGTCTACATCCTCCTGATTAGGATACTGTCCGTGAATGCCATGCCATCGTTCCCGAATTTCTGGAATTTCGGTCATTGCTTTGATATGAAGATCTTTACGCAGCCCCATTGGTCCACGAGCCTCGGACATCGCGACTTCGACACCGTGTTTTTGAAATACTTGGACAAACACAACAGCCGGGGCGAGCACATACGCATCAGCTGTGGTGCCGCTCCAGTCAAGAATCAGACCTTTCACTTGACCTGTGTAGTTGCGGTTATAGACGAAGTCTTGTCGGATGGTCATCGAAACTCCTTAAGAGTCGTAGGTAATCAGTGAATTTGACGTGGTTCCTGGACAATCTACATCGGCAGATGAGCTGCGGAATTGTATCTTATCTGAGTGCTGCTTTCTGGGCAGGAGGTCTGCCTTGATGAATCCGTTCAGACAGTCGTGTGGTTGAGTGCAGCGTCGAAAATGTCATAGTTACGTAAAGTGGTGCTAGCCACCAAAAGAGGTGCCGGACAGTTCAGAATAAACGGTACCCGCTGTTCGGACAGTCCTCCATGTGAGCGTAAAGGCTCGGAGAGCGCTGATAGGTCATGATACTGTTGAGAATGTCCTAAAACCCACTCAGTGCTGGAAATCACTACGATATGACCTACTCGGTCTGGGGGCAGGGCAAATTTTTCACACGCTATCGGGGCTTCAAGTACCAGCTCGATTCCTTTCTGCGCTGACAATTTGTGGCACACGGGCTGTACATCGGCAGGATCGGCCAGGTAGATCGTGGCGAATCCACCCAGTGCGCCATGATGGACAACGTACGGATCGGTGATTGGCAGGATGATTCGGAATCTCTCAGAAGGTAATAGTTCCTCGATGAGCGGTTTCAAATAGACAATATTCGGTTGTCCGGCTGAATCGTGTTTGGCTTTCATACCGTGATCGGCGGTCACGGCAATGACGGCATCATGTGCTTGCATTTCTAGAAGATGACGATCGATCATGCCGTAGAACGCATCTGCGGCCGGGGTTCCGGGTCCGTGTTTGTGCTGGATGTAGTCGCTGGTCGACAGGTAAAGTATGTCAGGTGACCAGGTATCCAAAAGTGTCAGACCGGCGGAAAATACATACTCAGACAGTGCGCCGCTGTAGACATCCGGTGGTGGCAGGTCAGTCAACTGGCCGGCATCGTCTATACCGTTTTCACTCCGTGTTGTAAGCTGACATTTTTCGGCGGAAAAACAGATT
>Ga0209034_10001635_pt1 | contig 10762 bp, 10 predicted proteins | sample MarorgKNORR_S2LV_2_FD_188219 | JGI IMG/M metagenome (GOLD analysis project Ga0209034, IMG submission 188219) | Marine microbial communities from the Southern Atlantic Ocean, analyzing organic carbon cycling - 250m_A/KNORR_S2/LV (SPAdes) (version 2) | ecosystem: Environmental > Aquatic > Marine...
GGCAAGATGGATGAAGAAGGCTACGTCTGGATTCTTGACAGGAAAAAAGAATTAATAAAGTACAAAGGTTTTCAGGTTCCTCCTGCCGAACTAGAAGGATTATTGATAGAGCATCCAGAAATATCTGACGCAGCAGTAATCGGAAAACCAGATGAAGAGTCTGGAGAAATACCAAAGGCCTTTGTGGTTAAGTCAGCCGGAAGTAATATCTCCGAAGATGAAATTATGTCATTTGTTTCATCAAAGGTATCCACATTCAAGCACGTCAGGGAAGTCGAATTCGTCGAAGCGATCCCTAAGAACCCATCCGGTAAGATTTTGCGAAGACTGCTAAAAAATCAACAAGAGTAATCGATCAGCTTCTGTTCTGTTTCAAGTAAGCTCTCATAAAAGCCTAAATTGAGAAAATAATTATGGGAATATTATTTTATCTTGCCACAATAACTTTAATTTTGTTCATCCTTTCAAATATTGAATTAGCTCTTGGCAATAGGAAGATAAAATGGCTAAAAGACATTTCTGCAAACGAAGGTTCTAATGCTCCCAAAGTTTCTATAATAGTTCCTGCGTGTAATGAAGAAAAAAATATTGAAGTTGCCCTTAAATCGCTAGTAACCCAAAACTATAAAAACTTAGAAATTATTGTAGTCAATGATCGTTCAACAGATGAAACAGCCTCTATTTTAGAAAGACTTGCTCCCGAATATTCCAAGATAACCATATCTAATATTTCAAAACTTCCTTTAGGTTGGGTTGGAAAGAACCATGCCCTTTATAACGGAGCGAAGCAAGCCAAAGGTGAATACTTACTTTTTACCGATGCTGATATTGTTATGGATTCTACTGCGATCCAACGAGCCGTCTACCATATGCAACAAAATAAACTCGATCACATTGCTGTGATGCCAGAAATAAAAATGCCAGGATTTATTCTGAATCTTTTGTGTGTAGCTTTTTATGCCTATTTTGGTTTGTTATTTAAACCTTGGAAAGTCAAATCTCTAAAAAGTAAACGTTCCATTGGCGTGGGAGCATTTAATCTGATGCGTCGTCAGGCTTATCTAGAAAGTGGTACTCTTAAGGCAGTTTCCATGAGCATTGATGATGATATCCAACTTGGGAAGATCATTAAAAAGAAAGGGTTTAATCAAGAATTTCTGATTGGTAAAGGCTTGCTTTTGGTGGAATGGTACTCTTCATTTAAGGGTATGGTAGATGGTTTAACTAAAAATTTTTTTACTATCTTAAATTATAATATTTGGTTGGTTTTTGTCTGTACCTTTCTACTTATTTTGTTTTACATTGTGCCTTTATTCGGGGTTTTTCTAACATCGGGGACAACTCAACTTTTGAATGGTTTTATCCTTCTTTCTCTACTGTTCCTTTTTTGGGACAATTCATCTGTTTATCGATTGAATCGTTGGTATGCCTTTGGGTTTCTTTTAGCGTCATTACTCCTTACATATATGCTCTGGAAATCGACTTTAACTACTCTTTTCAGTAAAGGAGTAAACTGGAGAGGAACTCATTATCCTCTTAAAGAACTTAAAACTTATAGATCTAAAAATTGATTAAATACGCAAAAGAGAATTACTAAACCTGCCAAGGCTTTTTTATGCATCCATATATTTGTCCATTGCCCCACATTCCTTCTCTTTTGATCCACTAATTACACTCCGTTAATTCCCTGTGAGTAACTCCCAAACTTTCACATCAAAATATCTGGTTTTAGAGTGTATTACAAAAACTGGTCCTCAGAACATACTCAAATAATTTTCGATACAATCCTAGAAAATTCTAACCCAAATCGTTTTCTGTGGGTAGTAATTCCCCTGTTGAACGATTGATGAAGCCTTACAGCTTTTGTGTCAAAAAACTTTTAAAGTGGCTTAATCCGCTTTCGACTATAGATAAAAAATAGTAAAGCCATAGAAACAGCATTAAATTACTACCATATCTGTGAAATTTCTGAGCTTTAAACTATCGAATTTGTGCAGAATCCTGAATTGCTTTTTTGAGTATCTCAAAATCAAAGTCTTGTCTTTTACAAGCATCTAGTATGATCTTTTCTTTACGAATCATGAGATCGATCGCTGTCGGAAGTTCTTCCGCAAGTTCTGCTGGTATGACTACGGAGCCATGTCGATCTGCATGGATCAGATCATTGTGCTGAACATTCATCCCAAAAATGTTTACAGGTATGCCTGTTTCTTCTATGCGCACATAAGCGTGGGCTGGTCCAATTTTACCTGCCAGCACTTGAAATCCTGCTGAAAGAACATCAAGGTCCCGAACCGAGCCATTGGTAACCACACCAAGAACCCCAAGTGCATTATGAATGTTTGAATTAACCTCCCCCCAGAAAGCCCCAAATCCAGGGCTTTCATCAACATCCTGGATAACACTGATACATGGTTTTGTTCCAGAAGACACATATTCGTAATAAGCTAAACTCCGATCACGTTTTGTATTTGGATCCACCTCAGAAGATGCACTGATTGTTGCTGTTCGGGCATAACCGACAATCGGAGATAGAGTGGTATCCGCACAAATCATCTGTTCAGTTGTAAAACAGCTGGTACGGAATTTAGAATCGAGGAGTTCAAGCGAATTCACGATTGTAGGTGTGTCATATTTCCTGAAATTACTAAGCAGGCTTTCCGGGATTTGTTTCATTGGTAATCATGCTTTAGAGTTTAAGTTATTTAACTTGTTGGGATTATACTGCCGTCCAGCCTCCATCAACCTTGATGTTAGAACCGGTCACCATTTTACTCATGTCAGAGGCAAGAAACAAAACCGCGTCTGCCACATCTTCTGTCTGTCCAACGTGTCCAAGCGGGATTCGACTTAAAATATAATCTTTGAACTCCTTTTCTTCCATAAAGGGCCTTGTCAAATCTGTTTCAATGAAAGTTGGGCAAACCGTATTCACCCTGATTCCATTTTCTGCCAAATCCAAAGCCATGCTTTTGCAAAAACCTTCCATTGCATGTTTGGATGCGCAGTAGACAGTTCTGTTTTGTCCTCCAACGATGCCCATCTGACTTGAGATGTGGATTATGGATCCTCTGATTCCTGATTCAACCATACCTCTTGCCACAACCTGGGCAACAAAAAAGGCTGATTTGACATTCAGGTCCATGACTTTGTCGAAACTCTCTTCAGAGACTTCACAGAAGTGTTCCGGAATGTTATTGCCTGCGTTGTTGACAAGAATATTAAAAGGACCTAACTTTTTCAAATAATTAACAGCTTCCATGGAGGAAATATCGGCCGCATGAACTGAGGCTTTTCCTCCGAACGTAATGATTTCATCCCTGACTTGTTCCAGCTGATTTTCTGTCCTGGAAGTCAGCACAACTTCCGCGCCCGCAGCGGCCAGAGTTTTGGCACAAGCTTCACCGATACCTCTGCCTGCACCTGTAACCAGAGCCCGCTGTCCCCGTAAATCGTAAACTTTTGCGGCCCTCATGCAGCTTCTCCACTATATCGTCTAACCCTGAGATCTGCCTGTTCCTGGTGTCCGGCAAATCCTTCAAGCTTACATAATCTTGAACAATATTCTCCCACCTTTACACTGGCTTCGTTACTGAGAATTTTCTGGTAGGTACATGTTTTGAGAAATTTCCCAACCCAGAGACCTCCGGTGTATCGTGCGGCTGTTAATGTAGGCAAAGTATGGTTTGTACCTATGACCTTGTCTCCATATGAAACATTGGTACGAGGTCCAAGGAAAAGTGCGCCGTAATTTATCATGTTTTCCAGAAACCAGTCATCTTTTTTGGTCATTACCTGAACATGTTCGAAGGCGAGCTCATTTGCTATCTCAAGCATTTCATCATAAGAGTCCGCTACAATAATCTGTCCGTAGTTTTTCCATGCGGGCGCTGCAGTGTCACTGGTTGAAAGAGTTTTCATCTGTTTCTCTACTTCCTCCAATGTCTGCCTGGCAAGATTCATGGAATTTGTTAAAAGGACAGCAGGAGAAGTCGGACCGTGTTCGGCCTGGCCCAGCAGGTCTGTAGCGCACATTTCTCCGTCAACTGTTTCATCTGCTATGACAAGAGTTTCGGTTGGTCCGGCAAAAAGATCAATACCGACTCGTCCATAAAGCTGCCTTTTAGCTTCTGCTACATAGGCATTGCCCGGACCTACAAGCATGTCCACAGCAGGTATGGATTCAGTTCCTAATGCCATGGCCGCGACTGCCTGGACACCTCCGATCACGAAAATATCGTCTGCTCCTCCAAGATGCTGAGCTGCAACGATGGCATCAGATGGGCGTCCCTCATAAGGGGGAGCGCAGGTAATGATTTCCTTCACACCTGCAACATTTGCAGTTACAACTGACATGTGAGCAGAGGCTACCATTGGGAACTTACCTCCTGGTACATAACTCCCCACACGGTTGGTCGGAATATTCCTGTGACCAAGAATCACTCCCGGAAGCGTTTCCTCTTCAACGTCTTTCATGGAATCCCGCTGAATCTGGGCGAAGTTCCTGATCTGCTCCTGTGCAAAGCGGATGTCACCAATTGTTTGTGCATCAAGTCTATCAATACAGGATTGGATTTCTTTTTCAGAAAGCCGGAATTCATCCGGTGACCAGTTGTCAAAACGTTTCGAAAGTTCCCTGACGGCTGTGTCTCCTCGTTTGTCAATATCCTCAAGCAATTTTTCTACAGTATCACGTATTTGTTTCTGGGCTTCGTCCCGTTGTTCTTCTGAAATTGCTTCCTTTATCCAGTTTGCCATAATTCTCCTTATTTTATTGAATGATTTTTGTCCTTAATTTTTAACCGGTTTTTCGATGTATTAACTCATGGAATAGCTGCTGATTTGCATCCAAAGTGAGATCTCGTCTATCGCATGATATTCCCTGACTACGAGACCTTCCTGCATTTCAGCATGAGTCATGGCCATGATTACCACTGGAGCACCTGTTGGTTTACCAAAACTTCCCATTCCAGTATGTTCAGCAGAAAATGACCAACGCAAAGCAATTCTGGTGTTTTTACCTTCCTCCTCATTGACTATCCAATGATGAACCCTGAAACTTCCTTTTGGGAAAGATTTAGTGTAGCCTGTGAGAAATTCAATAAGCTGATCACGGCCATAAATAACTTTCCCTTCAGGAGCATGAATCTGGCAGGCCCTGTTGTGTGATTTTTCCAGAGCGCTGAATTCTGATTGCTCCCATACCGCCTGGTAAGTCTGAGCTAGATTTTTTGCGGCTCCTGAAAGTGGTCCTGAATCAGGAGGGCCTTCCCAGCGTTTAACATAGTCCTCAGAGCTTGGAACTACATTCCCGGTCTCCTTTAGGTTTAAAGCCAACTGACGGCCGAATTCACGGGGTTCGAGTCCGATCTGTTTCACAATGGCGGACTGATCACGTACCATCCACTCATCAATCACCTTGTTTTCCCTGCAGATGCAGTCGGCCACGACTCTATAAGTAACTTTTGAAGTTGTAGGAGATCCGTAAAAGCCATCTCCAAGATGTAATGCACTACTTAAAATTCGGTGTGATGAATAAAATGTACCTGGCTCGTCCTCAGATCCAATTACATCTTCTCCAAACAACTGCCGGTCAGGAAACATCTTCAAAGTCTCATAAGTAGAGCTAACAACTTCTTCTACATTGTCTGAAACACTTGTGGGAGTCTTAACAAAGGCATCTTCCCCATAATAATCTCTTATACGTTCCACTCCACGTTCCTCCCAGATACGATAAGTGATCTTGAGAATGTAATCTTTTAAATTCTTAAATTCTGAATCAAATCCTTCCATTCTAATAACATATTCTTATTATTTTTCATCCCTTTACTGCACCTGCAGTCAAACCGCTGACTATCTGACGCTGGAAGAACATTACCAGCACAAAAAGAGGTAAAGTTGTTGATACAACTGCAGCAACTGCAGACATCACTTCACCTTCCTGTTGAGTTGATCCCAGAAAACTGGCTATCTTTGGTACCATAGTCTGGTTTTTCTGACTTAGAAGTATTGCTGTAACCGCAAAGTCATTGTAGGCAAGGAGGAATGAGAACAGGCCAGTAGTTATGAAAAAGAGCCACATCACCAGAATGATTACATGGCAAAAGGCTTGAAAACGATTACAACTGTCAACCAAGGTACTTTCATAAAGTTCTTTGTGGAAGTCTAGAAAAAATTATATGTAATTTTTGTAAACGAGATGTACAGCACTTCATGACATCAGGATGGCATATCATTAATACAATTCATGTCAATGAAAATTGGTTGGGTTATGACGCTTCAAGAAAAACCGTGACAAAGCGTGTGATGAATTTTTATTTGTATGATAAAGGTCTTTTTCGAGAGAACTGAGTCCCACTTGATATTTTGATCATTCCTGAACAATTTATGTATTTTGAAGAATTTAGTTATCCTCAAAAAATATTTCAATATCCACTGCTTTGAAAACATCGTAATCTAATTGTTTTAGCATATCAATTAGATCAACGAATACCCAATTTTCTACAAGTTTATTCCCTTCTCTTCTCCACCAATCTGAAATTCGACAAGTAAATTGTTGCCCTTTAGCTTCAATTCCTAACCATTCTTTACATAAATGTCCTCCGTGTGAAGGCCAACCACCTGATGCAACGAAATTTCCTTCAGCAAATCTCGCAAAATGGCCTTTAACAGCTAAATCAAGCTTTGATCCTTTTTCACAAGTCATGGTTGTAGAAGATTTACGATAGGGATCAAAAACACTTTCATAGGGTAATTGAAAACGAGCAAAACCGTCTACACCTATATAACTTCCATATCCTGATGGACCATACCACATCATATTTGGGTGCCAATATTTTCTCCAATATTGTTCTTTGGTATGAAGATTTCTAAGCATTTCTTCAACCATCACAAGGCTGGTTTTAGTTTCTTCTGAATTTTGCGCTTCTAATATAATCCCATCTGAAGTTATTGGACCAGGAATAAATCTCTCATCCCCTAAACTTTTTGTAAGCAACGGCCACTTGCCAATTTGGCGAAGTAAATCAATTAAATCAAAAAATAAATAAGTTTCAACTGCTTGGCCATTTTGCATTCGATGAAACTCACCAAATCGTAAATACGTTAACTTATTATTTGCTGGAATTCCCATCCAATCCTTTGCAAATGTTCCAACATAGTGACCAGAGCCTGTCACCCATTCTTCTTCATTAATAATTCCACCAAAAAGAATATCTGTCCGTCGATAAAAGTCTGGAAAAGCATATAACATTGGTAAAAAAAACTTTTTTATAAGTTCTTCTGAGCCCTTGATTTCATTTATAGGCTCTACAATATTAATTATTGCATCCTTTTTAAAAAACTTATTAATTGCACTTTCATGGTTTTTTTGAGCATCGTATAAAAATGTATCACAAAAATATTTATAAATTTTTTTATTATTTTCCAACTTACTATTTCAATTTAGCAAATAAATCGTAGTCAATTTGTAACAAAAGATCTGGAACATCAACAAACACCCAATTTTCTACTAATAAATTTCCTTCACGACGCCACCAATCGCATACACGCATAGAAACATCTTTATTTGTAGGTTCTTGATCAAGAAAACGCTTTACATGTTTACCGTTTACTGACAACCAACCACCATTGGTGGCATAATTGCCATCTGCTACACGAATAAAATCTTTTATAATAGTATTATTATCAGATAACTCTACCGTCCATCCTTGAAAACAAGATTCAAATGGTACCTGAAAATTTTCAAAATTTTTGATCCCAATATAAGATCCAAATCCAGCTGGGCCGTACCATAACATGTTTTCGTGCCAATAAGGATACCACTCTTTGTTTGGAGTATTTAATTTTGATAGCATTTTTTCTACAATTGTAAGCGTTTTGCTTGATTCAATCGGATCACTTTCTCCATAAACTAAACCATCATGCGTTGTAGGTCCCGGTATATGACCTGAATAACCGGGACTAGGAGATAGTGGCCATATTCCAAGCTCCATCATCAATTCTGGTAAGTCATAAAAGATATAAGACTCAACACATTTGTTATTCTGCATCCGATGAAACTCACCAAATCGTATGTAAACAAGTCTATTATTTGCTCTCATCCCCAACCAATCATTAATCATTTTTCCAGCAAAATAACCTGTAGATGTAATCCAATCATTGCCCTCATAATTTCCACCTATAACTATATAGTCACTTCGAGAAAGCCCTTCAAATGCTTTCATCATTGGTTTTAAAACCTTATCTATATAACCTTGCGAACCTTGAATTTTATTAATTGGATGAACAACATTTATTGATGCTTCTTCAGAAAAAAAATTATGTACTGCATTTTTGTAATTAGTTTCATTTGGGTAAGAAAACTCTCTAAGGTAGGATTTATATAATTGTTTATTTTCTAATATCATTCTATTTACCCTTTAACTGCTCCAGTAGTCAATCCACTTATAATTTGTTTTTGAAAAAACATAACAACCATAAATAAAGGTGCTGTTGCAGAAACCACTGATGAAACAGCCCACATCATATTTCCTTCATGTTGATTGGTACCTAAATAACTTGCAAGTTTGGGGACCATCGTATGGTTTTCATAACTTAACAACATTGCTGTAACAGTGAAATCATTATAGGCAAGCATCAGACTAAATAATCCTGCTGTTATCACCCCAGGCCACATGACAGGCATTATGATATATCTAAATGCTTGAAAATGTGAGCACCCATCTATCATGCCACTTTCATCTAACTCTTTTGGAACGGTTTTAAAAAAAGAATATAATAACCATAAAGTGAATGGTTGATTAATCGCAACAAGAACGATAATTGTTGTTGGAAGAATACCCCAAATATTTAATTGAAAAAAGGGGAAAAGATATCCTGAAACAAGCGTAATATGTGGCATAGCACGAAAAACAAGTGCAGCTATTAATATCCAAAATGCATATCGGTATGGCGAACGTGAGAGAGCATATCCACCAAGGGTTCCTAGAAATAAAGAGATCGTAACAACAAAGAAAGTTACAATTACTGAATTTCTTGCTGCATACCAAAATTCTCCTTCTATCCAAGCTTCTCTAAATGCATTTAAAGTGTATCGTCCGCCAGTCTCAATAATTGTATGAAAACCTGAGATTACATACCACCAATCAGATCTTGAAAAAAAATCCTCACGAACCTTAAATGATCCTAAGAAAGTCCAGATAAATGGAAAAGCTGCTATAATAAGCCAGGCTAAAATAAATATACTATTTATAATTAATAATTTTTTAGATTTTTTGTCTGCTAAAGTTGCCATGTTTTATTATCTTGATTCACCAAATTCACGCCATGTTTTAATAAGTACTGGAGTTAAAAGTATTCCAACCATGATGATAGTTAAAATAGATGTTGAAGCTGCTGAACCAAAATTCATTACCTCAATATTACGTAGATCATTATAAATTAACCAGGAGAATGATTGAGCACTTGCCTCAGCACTAAATCCAATTATCGGTTCAAAAACCCTAATATTATCCATCATTGAAATAAGGGCAATGAAAACAGCTACTGGAAATAAATGTGGGATAACAACATGTCTTATTCTTTGCCAACGATTTGCTCCATCGATTATAGCTGCTTCAATAGGATCTTGTGGCACTGTTTGAAGAGCGGCATAAAATACAATAAAGGCAAAAGGGGCATGATGCCATATTCCATAAGTTATTAATGTAATCCAAGTAAGTTTAATCGAAGCCTTTAAAGATAGATAAGGATCATTGAACAAATCTTGAATTGTTGCTCCAATGATACCTTGGGCATCAATCATCCAGAAAAGCACTAGAGAACCTACTAGAGGAGTAACTATCATCGGCAAAATAGTCGCAAAAATAATTGGTCCTTTTATCTTCTGAATTAAAGCATTGATACTAAGTGCTAAAATAAATCCCAAAAATATGACAGACGGTGTAACAAAAAATGTATAAGTTAATGTAAATATTAGCGCCTTATAAAATGGTAAATTCATAAAATTTTTAGAAAATTCGCCAAAGGTTTTTGAATTCTTCCAACCTTCAGTCAATTCATTAAATGCTAAGTGATTTCTGTCGGTATAAGTTTTAAAGCCATTAAATCTACCTAGGGGTTTTTCTTTATTCAAAGCAGCAAAAGCTTCAATATCTACGCCTACCTCTGTTTCACAACCAAATGGATCACATCTCTCAATTTCAATTAATTCTTTTTTATGTTCAATAAAAAGGGATTGAATAAAAATTGAAACAATAGGAACTGCAATGAATAAAATCATAGCTACACATGTAGGAAGCATGAACCAAAAAAAAGTTTTATGTGTCACGTATACAACTTTATCAGAAATTTATTATTAAAGTAAAAAAAGGTGGAATAATAATATTCCACCTTTGAGTATTTTTTTAATTTACAGGAAGCCTTTTTCTTTAGCTTTACCTATATAAGCTGCTTCGGTATCAGCAAGAGCTTGTTCAGCAGATTCTTTACCTTGCAAGAAATCAACGATTTCTGAACCAAGCGCTCCATGCATCAGTGACATGTGAGGTAGCATTGGATAAGGTTTAGCTCCCATTTTAGCAGCAGCTAATACACCTACAGATTTAGGTCCAGGTGTAAAACCTTCTACTAACCAAACAGCTTGATCAGACGCTGTGTTTGCCATTTCTTTTGAAGTTGAGGCATGCACAAGTGCTCGAAAACTTGCTTCGGCATCTGCATCTGGTCTATTTGCTGCTAATGTAAAACCATCCCACCATAA
>Ga0209034_10001637_pt1 | contig 10752 bp, 12 predicted proteins | sample MarorgKNORR_S2LV_2_FD_188219 | JGI IMG/M metagenome (GOLD analysis project Ga0209034, IMG submission 188219) | Marine microbial communities from the Southern Atlantic Ocean, analyzing organic carbon cycling - 250m_A/KNORR_S2/LV (SPAdes) (version 2) | ecosystem: Environmental > Aquatic > Marine...
GATCGATGATTATGCTTTAATTAAAGCCATTGAAGACAAGGTTATCGCTGGAGCCGCTATTGATGTGCTCAATCAAGAGCCTCCGGATTCAGATCATCCGCTAATGCAAAAACAATACTCCAATTTGATTATCACACCGCATATTGCTTGGGCAGCTCAAGAGGCTAGGCAACGAGCCTTAGATCGCATTGCTGAAAACATAAAGGCATTCCAAAACGATAGCCCTATCAACGTGGTGAGGTAGTTTAATAATTCCTTAAAGTAAGTATGGCTGGGCTGTATATAGCTTGACGTACTGCCAACATACCAGCAATAGCTATGGAGCTAACACCAACGGCAAAACCAACAAAGAAAATAGGTAGATTAGGCGTATAACTCAGTTCAAAAATCTGGGTTGATAAAAACCCTGAAAATATCATCGCTGCCAACACGGCTGTTAGTCCCGATAAAACACCAAGCCCAAGAAATTCAGCTGCCACGGTGGCAAAAATTTTACTTCTGGTTGCTCCCATTGTGTGTATTACTGCTGTTTCCTTTTTGCGTTGATCAACACTTGAGAAAATAGCTGCCACCAAGGTTAGGATTCCAGCAAAAAGCGAGAGTATAAATATAGCCTGAACAGCGAGTGAGGCGCTATTGACAACGGATCGAATTTGCCCAAGCGCTGCCTCTAAATCAACACTGGTGACAGTAGGAAAGCGGCTTATAAAGTCATCCGCAATGTTTGAATCCGTTGGAATATTGAGGCTGGTGATAAACGATTGAGGTAAATCTTTTCCTAAACTGGGGGAAAGAATAAAAAAGAAGTTGGGGGCAAAGCTTTCCCACTGAACCTCTCTAAAGCTTGATACTGTCGCCTCAAAATTCGTCCCTCCGGCTGTAAAGTTCAGGCGGTCTCCTAGGGAAAGATTCATCGAGGTTGCAATATCTTTATCGATTGACACAGAAGCAGCGGGGTCATCTTCTGACCACCACTCGCCTTCAATTACCAAGTTATTCTCAGGAAGTGTCTTAAACCAAGTAAGATTGGCCTCTCGCTCGATCATGCTTTCAGCATTAATCGGCTCTCCGTTAGCAGATCTCACATTTAGCAGGCGCCCTCGGATTAAGGGAGTAAACGTTATAGGTTGGCTCAAGCGCTCATCAAAAAAAGAGTTAATGCCTTCTGTTTGGTAATCCTGAATATTGAAAAAGAAGTAATTGGGAGTGTCTTCTCTTAGCGTCTCCTTCCAAGATTCAATTAAATCAGTGCGAGTCTCAGTGAGTGCCATTAAGAAGGTGAGAGACAACCCGAAGACCACGATTTGGAGAACGCTTTCGTTTTTTCGCCTTGAAATATTTTTTAAGCCCAGCCGCCAGCCACTCCCTGATACGTCAATGTATTTTGATAACAACCAGACGATGGAATACCCCAATAATGAAAGCACTGCTATCAAAATGACCATGCCGACCAAAATACTAATCACCAAGGTAATGTCCTCAAGCAAGATTAATAGGAAAACTGTTAAAGTGATGCCGGCCAAACTGTAAATTCCAATATTTGTTTCGACATCAAAGGCAAAATCATTTCTAAGAATGCGAATAGGTTCTGCTTGACCCAATAGTTTTAAATACGGGGCTGTGGCGGCAAAGACTAAACTGAATGAAGTTAACAAACCAATCCATATTGGTTTTAATGAAGGTGGAGGCAAATCATTAGCAATAAGATCGCTGAGAACAGTTATTAGGATAGATTGGAGAAGATAACCAAGCATCAGTCCAACCGATGTTGCCAAAACAATCATAAGCAAGAGTTGGCTAATTTGTGAAGAGAGAATAAATTTTTTTGAGGCGCCAAACACTTTCATTAAGGTGGTATTGAGCAAGTGTCTGGTTGCGTATCTGCGAGCAGCTATCATTGAGGAAATCGCTGCAATTAATATAGTGAATAATCCAGCCATATTGAAAAAACGCGTTGATCGATCGATAGTCCTGCCCAGCTGATCACCAATATCATCGATTCTTTGTACTCTAACTTCCTCATCTAGATTCTCTAGTGAATCTATAAAAGAAGCGATGTTGTTCTCACTGCCTGAGAATAATTGTCGATAGACCACCCTGCTCCCTGTTTGAATAACCTGCATTTTTTCAAGGTCATCCATGTTCACTATTATGGTTGGAGAGAAGGCTAAAAACCCAACATTGCGATCAGGAAAATTAGTCACTATAGCCTCGACAATAAAAGTGGCATTACCAATAATCAGTTCGCTGTTTTGTTTGAGATTAAACTCCTCAGCCAATTTGGGCTCTACCCAAACATATCCCGGTTTTGGAGACCCTGTCTCAAAATTAAGTTGTTGCTGATTAAAGTCAGTGAGTTTGAGCTCACCCCTTAGTGGGTAATTGCTAGTGGTGGCCTTGATTGAAGACAATAAATTATCCTCATTTGCCAACGCCATGCTTAAAAAAGAAATTGTTTCAGCTGTTTTAAGTCCTTGGGTTTCTGCTTTTTTTAGATAGGTTTGAGGTAATGGTGAGGTTGATCGTAGTGTGGCATCAGCAGCCAAGACCACTGAGGCTTGTTGTTTAATTGATGATTGTAAACGATCGCCTAAAAAGCTCACGCCAGATATCGCGGTTACCGCCAAAACCATCGAAGCAAAGAGAATGACCAGATCGCCACTTGTTAAATCAAACCAAAACTTTCTTAAACCATAAAGAAAGCCGTTGATCATACCAGCTCACCCTCATTGAGTTCATGCATAGTTTTGCCTTTCTCAGCTAAAGACAGGTCGTGCGTTACTATCACGATCGTGGTGCCAAAAGAGCGGTTAATATCAAGCAGCAAATTGCTAATTTTCCCTGTGCTGTTTTTATCTAGGTTTCCTGTTGGCTCATCTGCAAATAATATGGTCGGTTCTTTAACCATGGCTCTGGCTATAGCCACCCTTTGTTTTTCGCCCCCAGATAGTTGGTTGGGAAGATGAAGAGCGCGTTTCTCTAGACCCATTTGTGAGAGCGCATTCATTGATTTTTCTCTTGCTTGACTGTCCCCCAAGATCTCCAGGGGCAACATTATATTGTCTAAAGCAGAAAGCCTGGGTAAAAGATGAAACGATTGAAAGACAAAACCAACATTCTTGCTTCTAACTTGTGCTCTGCGGTCTTCGTTCATGCTGGTAATCTCTTCTCCAAGAAGGTTAATTTTGCCGGTTGTCGGCAGATCTAGTCCTGCCATAATGGCCAGTAATGTCGTTTTTCCAGACCCCGATGGGCCAACAATAGAGGTCACATCACCAGGGTTAATTGTTAAGCTGACGTCTTTAAGTATTGTCAACACCCCTTCGGGGCTGTTAACTTCTTTAGTTATGTTTTGGACTTCTAAAATTGATTCTTTCACAAAGTGCTCGTGTTTATCTGTTGCCATTTTACTTATAGTTATCACAACAGCAACCTCTGCTTCAGAAGCAACAAGCATAAATAAAAAAATACTTGTTCTAGGGGACAGTCTTAGTGCGGGGCTAGGGGTAGATTACCAACAGTCTTGGCCACTGCTTCTGCAAACTAGGTTGAACCAAGGTGGTTATAATTATTTGGTCGTCAATGCTGGAATAAGTGGTGACACTACCTCTGGAGGAGTGTCTCGGTTACCTAAACTAATTAGCCTCCATCAACCTGGGATTTTAATTTTGGAGCTTGGTGGTAATGATGGATTAAGGGGCACCTCATTAAAAGCCATAGAGAAAAACCTTAGAGATATGATTAACTCAGCACAAAGCGTTAACATTACTGTGCTGCTAATTGGTGTTCAGCTGCCGCCCAATTACGGGGTTCTTTACACCAAGGGGTTTGAAAATATTTTTTCCGATTTAGCAAAAGAATATAACCTCGACCTAATCCAAGGAACCTTAAAGACAATGGTTAATGAGGGCCTGATGCAAAGCGATGGGATACACCCCAATGTTTTAGGTCATCAACAAATTGAGAATATTATTTGGGAACGCCTTAATAAATACTTGGAAAAATAATAAAGTCCCGTTTGTGAAAAATATGATTGGTCGAACTTATAAAAAAATCATCGTTGTTTTAGTTTTTTTCACTTTGCCCGCTTGCTCTGTTGTGGGTGGATTGTGGTATGAGAGAATTGATCAACTTATTGCCAATCAGTTTTTAGAGTATGCAAGTTTCACAAATGCCCAGGAGAACTATGTGCGGCAAGTTACGCTGGAATTTAAGCATTGGAATATTAAAAATGAGTTGCCAAAATATAAAAAACTAATTTCACAATTTAGATTTTTAGATAACACAACAACTGTTGATGACATTGATGATATTTATCAACAAGGCATCTTGCTTGGCAACAACACTAGAGATTTCTTTCTTCCTCAGATAGTTGAATTTTGTAAAACCATTACAAACAAACAGGTGGAAGAAATGGCAATATACTTTGATGAGCTAATGAAAGAAAGGAAACTGGAACTAGAAAATGAAGAGGGTAACTTTCAGAGCTCTTTAGCAAAAAGTTTCAAGCGTTTTTTTAGGTTGATGGGTGTCAAGCTGAATAATGAGCAAATAAATACCGTACAGATTCTTTCTTCGGGTATAGAAGACACTAGGGAGCAGTTAATCACTGAGCGAATAGAGTGGAACCAACAATTTATAGCCATACTGAGCTTAAGACAAAACCTAAACTTTGAAGAAATCTTCATCAAGCATATAAATTCACTCGACTCTGAAAATCCAAACACAAGGATATTGATCAACCAGATTACAGCTGAGATTATTGCCTCACTTGACGAAAAACAGAGGGAAAAATTTCAAAAAAGATTGGGTAGGTTCGAAGCCTCAATCGATCAAATCATACAAGAGCAAAACTAGCTTAGCTTGCTCTATATCGAATTAGAAATACTCTCCTGAATCAGCTCTGCCGCCTCTCTGGGGTTGTCTGCGTTTTGAATTGGTCGACCAACAACTATATAGTCAGCGCCTCTTTCAAAAGCTTGTTCGACACTAACCACTCGTTTTTGGTCATCTGTCGGTCTATTTTCAACTGGTCGAATACCCGGGGTAACTATGAGTAACTTTTGATCCACTTCGTTGCGAATATGCTCAAGCTCTAGACCGGAAGCTACAATACCATCGCAGCCGCTAGATAGTGCTCGCTTAGCTCTAGATATCACCAACTCCTCCACATCGCACTTAAACCCCATATCATCTAGATCGCCTTGGTCAAGACTGGTAAGCGCTGTTACAGCCAGTACTTTTAGGTTACCTTTCTCAGCTGCTGCTGCTTCCATCATGCTTTGGTTGCCGTGAATTGTCGTAAAGTAAGCGCCTCTCTGGCTTAGTCTTTTCACTGCCTTGGATACTGTTGCTGGCACATCAAAGAGTTTCAAATCGACAAAAACTTTTTTATCGTTTTCAACCAGCCAGTCAAGCAAACTGAAATAGTCGCCTGTCATCATTAGTTCCATGCCAATTTTATAAAATGAAACGCTATCGCCAAGCTCTAGGACTAATTCTTTGGCACGACTAGCCTCTGGGACATCGAGTGCAAAAATTAGTCTGTCGTTATTGTTTATAGACATTTAGTCAGCCCCCAGAACTTCTAAAAGATCTTCTTCAGAATATTCCGATGTTAAAAACGCTTCACCAATCTTTTTCAACAATACCAGTTGAATTTTTCTTTCTTTAACCTTCTTATCGCTTTTCATAGCTGTTATAAAATCATTAGCATTAATGTTGGGTGGCTCTGTAGGCAAACCAGCTGTTGTGATTAGCTCTTTAACCATCTCAACTTCTTCTTTGGAGATCAATGACATTTTAGCTGATAATTCAGATGCGAGAACCATACCTGCTGCAACTGCCTCACCGTGCGACCACTCGGTGTAACCTGTTTGAAGCTCTATAGCGTGCCCAAAAGTGTGGCCAAAATTAAGGATAGCTCTAATAGACTGCTCTTTTTCATCGGCACTAACAATCTCTGCTTTGATCTGACAAGACCGTTGTATTGCGTGCCCGAGTGCAGCTCGGTCCTTTTTTAAAATATTTTGAATATTATCATTTAACCAAGATAGAAACTTTGTATCGTGGATCAGTCCGTATTTGATTATTTCAGCTAGGCCCGCTGACATTTCTTTTTCGTTTAATGTGGATAGAAAAGCAGTATCACAAATAACTGCTGATGGTTGATAAAAAGACCCTACTAGATTTTTACCGTAACTATTATTAACGCCAGTTTTACCACCAACTGAAGCATCGACTTGAGCTAAAAGTGTTGTTGGGATTTGTATTAGGTTTATACCGCGCATAAAAATAGAGGCTGCAAACCCCCCCATATCACAAATCACGCCGCCGCCTAAGCTGATAAGTGTTGCGTCTCGTCCAAGCCCTGCTTCAAGCATATGATGAATAACCTTATGAACATTTTTTAATGTCTTTTCTTGTTCGCCATCTGGGAGTATGAAGGTAACGATGTTTTTATCGGGTAAGCTTGCTTTAATCTGCTCAAGATAGAGTGGCCCAACCGTTTCATTGGTCAGAATAAGCGCGTCATTGCCTAGTACAGACTCAGTTATCGCCTGTGGTTCAGAGCTAGACCCTCTGCCTATAAATATTGGATAACTTCTGTCTCCTAAATTTACTTGTTCAATGTTCATTGATTGCTCTTTGTATCTCTTTTGACATCTCTTGCAAAGACTTATTATCGGTCATAATTACTATGTCTGCTATTTCTTCATAGAGCGGGCCTCTTGTCAACATCAGCTTCTCAAGGGTTTGTTCGGGGTCTTTGTTTTGTAGAAGCGGTCTATTATTGCTTGAGGCTGTTCTTTCAACCTGTGAACGGACGCTAGTTTGAAGATAAACCACCGTTCCTCTATTTTGCAGCAAGTCCCTATTTTCTTTAGATAAAACAATTCCTCCCCCGGTGGAAAGAACCGTATTATTATCATTTAAGCACTCTTTTAATGCTAAACATTCTCTTTTTCTAAATCCTTCTTCGCCTTCCATATCAAAAATGTAGGCGATATCTACTCCAGTCTTTTTCATGACCTCCTCATCGGTATCAAGAAATTTTTTATCTAGATTGCTTGCCAGCAATTTAGCCACAGAAGTTTTTCCCGAACCCATGGGTCCGATGAGCAGAATATTGTTAGTGTTTTTTGGCATAAACAGTAAAAAGCGATAAAGCTAAGATTATATTAAGTTGAAATAAGGTTGGTGAAGAAATTATATTATCGTTGGTCAATCGCAATATAATCTCGTCGTTGTTCGCCAAGATAGAGTTGTCTCGGTCGACCAATCTTTAGGTTTGGTTGAGACTGCATCTCACACCAGTGTGTAGCCCAGCCTACGGTTCTAGCCAAAGCAAACATAACTGTGAACATTTCTTTTGGTATGCCCATTGCTTGATAAATAATGCCAGAATAAAAATCAACATTAGGGTACAAATTCCGCTCTATAAAGTATTCGTCCTTTAGGGCTATTTGCTCTAACTCTTGAGCAAGCTCAAACATCGGATCATCGTCATTCTCCATAGCATTCAAGACTTTGTGACACTCCTCTCTAATAATCGTTGCTCTTGGGTCAAAGTTTTTATAAACCCTGTGTCCAAATCCCATAAGTCTAAATCGGTCGTTTTTGTCTTTAGCTTTTGCAATATACTTTGGAATGTTGTCTTTGTTGCCTATCTCACCAAACATTTTAACAACAGCTTCATTTGCACCGCCGTGAGCAGGTCCCCACAATGCTGCAACGCCTGCCGCAATAGAGGCGTAAGGGTTTGTGCCAGAGCTTCCGGTTAGTCTAACTGATGAGGTGCTACAGTTTTGCTCGTGATCTGCGTGCAAAATCATAAGGATGTCTAGTGCTTTAGCAAAAACAGGGTCTATTTTGTACTCGCCACTACCTCCAAAAAACAGTCTCAGAATATTTTCTGAATAGCTCAAGGCTTCATCATACTGTCCTATATCTGTTTGGTTTCTATGATTAAAAATACTAGCAACTAATATGGGTGTTTTACCAAGCACATTGAAAAAGAATTTTTTTTGGTCTTCGTGGTTTTTAACGTCTATTTCATCGTGATAAATACTAGAAAGTGACGCCATTGCGGTTGTAAGCATTGCCATCGGGTGAGAATCTTTATCGAGCCCATGAAACAGTTTTTTGGTTTGTTCGGGTATAGTCATATTGGTCTTAACATTTGACCTAAAGTCCTCGAGACTATTTTCACTTGGAAGCTCTCCATTGAAGAGCAAGTATGCAACCTCTAGATAAGTGCTTAATTCTGCAAGTTGCTCAATTGGGTAGCCCCTGTATTCCAGAATGCCTTCAGCTCCGTCAATATAGGTAATGTAGCTTTCGCAGCTAGCTGTAGCTGAGTAAGAAGGATCAAATGTAAACAGTCCTGTTTGGCTGTAGAGCGTCTTTAGGTCAATGACGTTTGGACCTACAGTTGCTTCTTTAACATCAAGCTCTAGTGAACCCGAGTCAGTTTTGAGGCTGATGGTTTTATTTTTTTGTGACACTTATATACTTCTAAGCTCTAAGACTGGATGCCAAATCGTTTTCTAAATTTATCAACTCGACCAGCAGTATCTACAATCTTTTGCTGCCCTGTATAGAATGGGTGACATGAAGAACAAACCTCAATAGTTAGATCTTCAAGTAAAGTAGACTTGGTCACAAAGGAGTTTCCACAAGAACAAGTAACTTTAATTTCTTTATATTCTGGATGAGTTTCTTTTTTCATTTTTAGCCGGTTAGAAATTATTTTTATTTATTATCAAACCCAAATATTTTTTGGGTGGCAAGGATAACGAGTTGTGGTGAGATTTTCAAGAAAATTAGATCGAGCTTTTCCTGGCGTTATCCACAAAATCTGTGGATAACTTTGTGGAAAACAGTAAAAAATAAAGCGACATGTTCAAAAACGTTGATTATTACAAAATTGTGTAAAAAATATACAGTTTTGTACTTTTATCATTTGTTTCAATACTTTATAAGGTTTTTTTATTGTAATATAGTTGAAATGATCTCTAATTAAGCGATAAAAATTTAAAGTTTTTTTTTCTGTGCATAATTAGCAAAATCACTCAATTAGTAGAAAACATCAAATTCATTAATGATCAATACTTTATATCGTATTAGATTGATAAATTTTCATGAAATATACTGCTTAAGCTTTGCAAGCGCTTTTGCTCGATGGCTTATTTTGTTTTTTTGTTTGGCCTGAAGTTCTGCTGATGATTTACCTGTTTTTGGATCAAAAAAAAGAGGGTCATAACCAAACCCTCTTGATCCTTTCTTTTTTAAGAGGATCTCACCCTTCCAAGTTCCGCCAAATGTATAAATCTTTTTTGGGTCTTCGCGTTCTATAAGTGCAATTACGCATTCAAATCTTGCGTTTCTGTTCTTTGTCCTTGTCTCTTGTAGTTTTTTTAATAGCTTCCTGTTGTTCTCTTCGTCAGTTGCCTGCTTTCCGCTGTAGCGAGCAGAAAACACTCCGGGCTCGCCATCTAAAGCCTCTACCACCAATCCTGAATCGTCTCCAATGGTTGTTAGGCCAGTTATGCTATGAACCTCACGAGCCTTGATAATAGCGTTCTCTTTAAAGCTCTTTCCTGTTTCAGGTATTGGCCCTATGTTGAAATCGGCTTGTTTTAAAATTTGGTAGGCAGGGCCCAGCATGTCTTTGATTTCAAGAATCTTGTGTTCGTTATTAGAAGCGAGTACTAGAGTGTTTTTCTTCATATGTGTTTTGAAAAAATTTTATAGGGTAATTTAACAAAGCATTATATATTTGTTCTGGTAATGAGTACTAATAGTCCTTTAATAATCGTAATTTCTGCCCCATCTGGAACAGGAAAAACGACTATTGTAAGAGAATTAATTAAGAACAATGAAAATTTAGTGGCCTCTGTTTCATACACAACCAGAAAAAAACGAGCTAATGAGATCGACGGCAAAGATTATGCTTTTGTTTCTTCAGAATTATTTTCTTCGATGGTTGAAGAAAAATCATTTCTAGAACACGCTAAAGTTTTTGATTGTTTTTATGGGACACCAAAAAAAGAGGTTGAAGATAGCCTAAATAAAGGCTTAAACGTTATTCTTGAAATTGACTGGCAAGGAGCTATGCAAATTAAGAGGGAGCGACCAGATTGTTTAATGTTGTTTATAATACCGCCCTCAAAAGAAGAGTTGATGTTTAGGCTAAGAAAAAGAGCGACTGATAGCGATAACGAAATTCGACTCAGGTTTGATGAAGCTTTGAACGACATAAACCAATACGAAAACTTCGATAAAGTCTTTATTAATGAGGATGTAAGGTCAACTGTTCAAGCAATAAATGCATTCATCAAAAATCCTAGCAAAGCAGGTTCTTTAAATGACGAGGTAATGAAGATAATTCATAGCTTTCGTTCTTGAGCATAGAAACCTATTGACATCTACTGATCTACAAGTAATCTATGCCATCTAAAATAGGTGGTGTATGTTATGGCTAGAGTTACGGTAGAAGATTGTTTAGAGCACACAGAGGGTATCTTTGCTCTCGTAAAGGTTGCGTCAAAAAGAGCGAGGAGAATCGCTAACGGTTCTGAGACTTTGCTTGAAGAAGAGCAGAATGATAAACCGGCTGTTCTTGCTCTTAGGGAAATAGCTGAAGGACACCTTGATAACCCTGACTTTCACAGGACCGAAAACGACCTAGAAAAAGAGCTTGCTGAAGAGCTTGCTAAAGCTGAAGACGATATAGCCTAGTTCTTCAGA
>Ga0209034_10001638_pt1 | contig 10744 bp, 7 predicted proteins | sample MarorgKNORR_S2LV_2_FD_188219 | JGI IMG/M metagenome (GOLD analysis project Ga0209034, IMG submission 188219) | Marine microbial communities from the Southern Atlantic Ocean, analyzing organic carbon cycling - 250m_A/KNORR_S2/LV (SPAdes) (version 2) | ecosystem: Environmental > Aquatic > Marine >...
CGGGGCCGTGGTCGACGGCGGCGGCACGGTCGTGGTGGTGGGAACCGGATCGTCGTCGTCGGTGGTCGTCACCGACACGGTGCTGTCGGAGACGGAGTCGTAGTCGTCGTCGGAGGTGGCGTCGTCGACCGACAGCGTGACCGTCGACGTCTGGTTGCCGTCATCGTCGGCGTCGTCGACACCGGTCACCGTCACCGTCTGGACGGTGTCCCAGTTGCTGGGCGTGAACGTGAGCGCCGTCGTCGATGCCGTCGCCTCGCCGGAATCGGAAGTCGAAACGTTGACGACGACGTTGGAGCTGGGCTCAGTGTTGAGCCGGACGGTAAACGTCGACGCTGACCCGGCTTCAGTGACCGTCACCGAACTCGTCGACACCGTCAGGCCGGGCGAGTCGTCGTCGGTGGTCGTGGCGCCCAGGGTCAGGTTGGCGACGCTGTCGTAGGCGTCGTCGGACGATCCGTCGACGACGAACACGGTGATCGTCGTGGTCTGGTCGCCGTCGTTGGAGTCGTCGTCTATGCCGGTGACCGTCACCGTCTGCGGGGTGTCCCAGTTACTGGACGTGAACGTCAACGCCGTGGGCGAGACGGTGGCTTCGCCGGTGTCGCCCGACGAGGCGTTGATGACGACGTCGCTGGACGGTTGGGTGTTCAGGACCACGGTGAAGGTGTCGGTCGACCCTGCTTCGGAGACGGTGGTGGCCCCACCTGACGCCGAGACTGTGACGCCGGCCGAGTCGTCGTCGGCGGTGGTGACGGCGACGGCCTGGTCGCTGAGCGCGTCGTAGGTGCTGTCGGCGGTCGACGAGTCGTTGACGGTCACGGTGACGTTGGTGGTCTGGTTGCCGTCCGACGCCGAGTCGTCGATCCCGGTGACGGTCACCGTCTGGGCGGTGTCCCAGTTCGAAGAGGTGAACGTCAACGCCGCCGGCGAGACGGTGGCCTCGCCGGTGTCGGCCGATGAGAGGCCGAACACGACGTTGCCGGTCGGTTCGGAGTCCAGGACGACGGTGAACGTGTCGGTCGACCCGTTCTCGGACACCGACGCCGTGGTTCCCGAGAGGGTGAACCCGGCGGTGTCGTCGTCGACGACGGTCACGTTGACGGTTTCGTCCGACACCGAGTCGTAGGGGTCGTAACTCGACGAGTCGACCACGGCCAGGGTCAACGTCGGCGTCTGGTCGCCGTCGTCGACGTCCTCGTCGATCCCGGTCACGGTCACCGTCTGCGGGGTGTCCCAGTTCGACGAGGTGAACGTGAGGGTCCTGGCCGACGTTCCGTTGACCTGGGCTTCGCCGGTGTCAGACGAGGTGACGGTCACCACCACGTTGTTGCCCGGCGCGGGCTGCATGTCCAGTACCACGGTGAAGGTGTCGGTGTTTCCCGACGATGCCTCGTTGACCGACGTCGAGTCGCCCGAGGCGGCAATGGTCAGGCCGGCGGCTGCGTCGACGTCGGTGGTGGTGACGCTGACCGTCTGGTCGGCCAGCGAGTCGAAGTCGTCGTCTGAGCTGCCGTCGTTGACCGACAGCGTGACCGTCGATGTCTGGTCGCCGTCGTCGAGGTAGTCAGGAATACCGGTCACGGTGATGGTCTGGGCGGTGTCCCAGTTCGACGAGGTGAACGTCAGCGACGAAGCCGACACGGTCGCCTCGCCGGTGTCGTTACTCGCCACGTCGATGACCACGTCCGATGACGGGTCGCCGGTCAGCACCACGGTGAACGTCTGCGTCGATCCGGACTCGGACACCGTCCGCGACGTCTCGGACACGCTGAAGCCCGGCGTCCCGCAGCTCGAATGCGAGACGTTGAGCTGGTTGCTGGTCAGCGTCCTGACGGTGTTCCAGCTCTTGGCCGCGAAGGCCATGTAGACGCTCCAGCCCGACGGGACCACCCCCGTGCCCGAACCACCCGACCCGTCGTAGTCGACAGTGCTCGCCGACCAGGTCGACTCCCCGGTCTTGATCCACTTGAAGGACCCGTCAGCGTCGCGCTGGAACGTAATCGGGTCCTCGCCGTTGAACACGTCGAAGTTGAACGCTCCGCCGGTCCAGCCGAGGTTCTTGAAGGCTGCACTTCGGGCCGACGTGTTGCCGTCGTGGTCGATCTGGCTGCCGACCCACAACAGGTCGTGGTGCGGGAGCGTGGAGCCACCGATGGTGAAGTTCGCCTTGATGTAGGCGCCGATCCCCAGTCCCGAGGCCGACAGGGCCGAGTCCTGGACGATGTAGTGGCGTATCGACGTGCCGTTGGTCGTGTGGTCCATCTCCCACTTGCCGCCGGCGCACAGCGGCGTGGTGAGGACGACCTCAGCGTCGAATCCCTGCAGTTCGGCCCCGTCGACGGGTCCCTCGACCACCTCGAAGCCCGACGGCGGGTTCGCCGTCTCCGGCGAGTTGCCATCGGCCAGCTCTCCGGCCGACGTGTACTTGGCGACGTAGCCCTCCGAACTGCCTGCCGAAAGCAGTTGGGCAACACCCGACGACGGGTCGAAGTCCATCCAGCTCTGGAAGTAGCCCGACTGGTAGATGTTCCCCGAGCCGTCGAGCGCCAGGCCGTAGGGACGGGCGTGGTTCCCCGTCGGAAACGACTTGGCCCACTGGTGGACGCCCGACGAGTTGTGCTTCACGAGGAAGGCCGTGTCCTTGCCCGCCACCGTCGACGAGTGGTTGTCGGTGCCTGAACCCGAGTCCAGGTCGGCGGTCCCGCGGAAGTAGCCGAGTGAGAACACGTTTCCGGAGCCGTCGACGGCGACCGCCTCGACGGATGGGATGCTCGAGGTGCCCGACCCGCCGAGGGCGAACACCCACTGGGTCACGCCGCTCGAGTTCAGCTTGATGGTGTACGTGTCGTAGTTGGATCCATCCAACGTGGTGGTGCCCGCACCGGTGTCCCAGTCGCCACCGGAACCGTTCTGGTAGCCGGTGCCGTAGACGAAGCCGCCACTGGCCGCCAGGGACCTGAGCTTGTCATGGCCGTTGGCGCCGAAGTTCTTCGCCCACTGGAGGTCCCCCGACGGGTTGAACTTCGAGATCCACGAGTCCTGGCCGCCCTGGCCGCCGGACGTGCCACCGATCAGCGTCTCGCCGGAACCGGGGTCGTAGTCGCCCGCCTGGTTGGCCAGGTACCCACCGACGTAGATGTCGCTGCCGTCGATCGCCACGTCGTGGACGAGGTCGTTGCTAGTACCACCCCACGTCTTGGTCCACTCCAGAGAACCGCCTACCGAGAACTTGGCCAGGAAGGCGTCCTCGAAACCTGTCGACGTCCGGTCGTCTGCGCTGCCGGAACCCCAGCTGAAGTCCGCCTCCTCCTTGAAGTGGCCACCCACGTAGACCTCGTTGGACGACCCGAAGTCGACGCCCGTGCCCTGGTCGACGCCGTCACCGCCGGCGCCCTTGACCCACGCCACGGACCCGTCGCTGGTGTTGATCAGGACCACGAAGGCGTCCCAGTCCGAACCCGACGTGATCGTGGCCATCGAGCCCGCACCGTCGACGTCCATGGTGCCCTTGTAGTTACCGGTGACCGCCAGGTAGGCGCCGTCGCTGCTCATCGCGCAGTCGGCGACGGTGCCGCTATTGTCGGCGTCCAGCAGTCGGTGCCAGACGAGGTTCCCCGAGGTGTTGTACTTCGAGATGACCGGCTGGTTCAGCCCGGCCCCGTCCACCAGGACCGTGTTGGTCGGGTCCGGGTCGACGTCGAAGTTGCCCCGGTAGTAGCCGCAGGCGTAGATGTTCCCGGCGCCGTCGACGGCGACTTCGTGTACCGATCCGACGCTGGTGCTCGGAGCGTGGATCGACACCGCACCATCGTCGGTCGACCAGGCGCTAGCCGGAGCCGATGCGAGCAGGACGGCCATTACGGCAGCCAGAAGCGCTGTTGCCAGCCGGATTACAGGCCGGTACATCACGTCTCCTCTCCCCCCCCGAGCGCATATGACCAGAGTCGACGCTGAGCTACTGCCAGATCGGGAACCTTACGGTCTCTAGCTGCTGGTCGCTAAATCCATCGAATAGATGGGGTGCGGTCTCTGTGCTCACGCCACGAAGGTCCCAACTTTCCTGAGCCTCGCACCACTTCAACGAAAAAGCCCGCTTTCAGAGGGCTTCCATGCGTTCTGTTTCTGACCCCCCCCATATGGGGGGGGTCAGAAACCCCTATTTGGGTGGGAACGCCGCTTTCAGGCGGTCGGCAGGCTATCGACACGCAACAAAACGGCTCCAGGAGAACCGGATGAACATCACAGCAGAAGAATCTCAAGGCACAACTCCTGCCAGAAAGGTCAAGCCCTTCTGGCTGATAGTTAGCGCGCTTTTGGCTGCTGTCTCCGTCTACTCGTATCAGAGCATGGCTGTCGGAGATACAGCGAAGTCGCTGTCACCGGCGGATCTCAGGGGTTCTGACTTGGCAATCGACTACCACCACTACGACGGTGACGAGAGACCGTGGGAGGCCATCGACGTGCCATCCGAGCCCCTGGTGCGCCCGGACTTCGAACTCCTGACCTACCTGAAGGATTCTGTCAGCCAGGGCTACGACCCCTTCGGGTCCATCAACCCCATGGCCTCGTCGCTCCCACTGTGGGCCAACTGCACAGAGATCCAGGTAACAGTCCACTACGACTACCGCCTGTCGTGGCACTGGCGGACCGCCATGGATTTCGAATCCCTCAATGCCGTCTCCTCCCTGCGCACACTCACCGGCCTGAACCTGGTCGACCCCGTCGACGGGACCCTTTCGGTCATCGACCGCTCACCCACCCCGACGCCGGACCAAATCGACATCATCTGGATCAACGACGAAGAGGTTGCCTTCGCCGACGACGACCCCAAGATCGTCGCCTACACCAACCTCCTCTTCCGAAAGTCGGAGACAGGGGCGTCGACCATTTCCAGGGCCCAGGTGTTCCTGCCGGCCAGCATTCTCCAGTCGCGTCCAATTCCCGTGGCCACGCCTACCGCCGCCCGCGGTGAGACTGCGCGTACCGCCGTGCTCCACGAGCTCGGCCACGCTGTCGGGCTGGGCCATGCGAAAGCAAACGCCGATTCCATCATGGCTCCGACCCACAACGACAGAACCTCCATCTCTATGTCTGACCGCACGGCGTTCAGGCATTCAGGAGGCAGGCCATGCCAGGTCTCCGACGGCTCGGAGATCACCTCCGGCACTGCCCTGGCCAACCGGAGTGCCGAACTCCACACCGTGGAGGAGTTCCTCGTCACCTCTGAGGGAACAGCGGGCCACCGCCATGGCTGAGCGTCTCCGCATTCGGTTCACCCGGCGGCGCATCCGTCGGTTCACGTTCCTTCTCTCGGCAACCCTCGGCTTCTTTGCCGCAGGGGGCGCTATCTCCATCGCCGGTGGATCTGTTGGTGTCGGCAACCAGGCCGCTGCCCCAGTCGTCACGCCCTCAGTTGACGGCTGTGACGCCTACGACGACCTCAGGCTCCAGTTGCAGTGGGTGACCCAGGCCCAGTTCGCCGGGTACTTCGCTGCCCGCGACCAGGGCTTCTACCGGGAACGTTGTCTCAACGTGACCTTCCAGGACTCGTTCTTCGGTACGAACCCGCTCGACACCCTCGTAGCCGTCGAGAACGAACAGGTTCTCGCCGACGTCGCCGTTGCTTGGGCCCCCAAAGCCCTGGCTGCCAGACTCGACGGCAGTCCCTTCCTGAACGTCGCCCAGATCTTCCAGAAGAGCGGAACCATTCAGGTCTCTTTCAAATCCCGTGGTATCGAGACCGTCACAGACCTGGTCGGTACCCGTGTGGGTACCTGGGGTGACGGCAACGACCTGGAACTCCTGGCCGGTCTCCGACGACACGGACTGGACCCTGCCACAGACCTCGAACTGGTCACCCAGAGCTTCGACGTTGGTCCGCTCCTGAGCGGCGAAATCGATTCGATGCAAGCCACCACAGGCAACGAGTACGCGCAGTTGCTCTCAACGCTCCATCCTGACACCGGCCAGCGGATCCAGCCATCAGACCTCAACGTCATCTACTGGGCCGACGAGGAGGTCGGCATGCTCGCAGACGGCCTGTGGGTGGACGAACGGAGGTTCATGGAACCCGGCTTCGCCGACAAGGTCCAACGCTTCGTGACGGCTTCCCTCGAGGGTTGGTTGTTCTGCCGTGAGGACGCCGAAGCCTGCCTGAACTCCGTCATGGAGGCAGGGCCCCTTCTCGGGCGCTCGCACCAGTCATGGCAGCTCATCGAGACCTTGAAGCTGATCTGGCCCAGCGATTACGGGATCGGCATCGCTCCCGAGTCCAGTTGGCTTCGCAGCGGCCTCATCTTGGCCAGTGACCTCGATGTGGACCTCAGATCCGGGAATCTCTCGTCCACCATGGGTTCCACAACCGGTAGCTGGACCGACGACTTCGTCAAGGCGGCCCATGCAGAGCTCCATCCAAGCTGGATCGACCTCACCGGTTACCGCTGGCACTACACCCACGGTCAACTCAATCTCGCTGGCGACTAGGCCAGATCCCAGTCGATCGTCTGCTAACTCAACGCGGCTAGTCCCGTGTTGACGCTGGAGGACACTTGCGACATGAAACCCGGCATGTACCTACAGGGAACTGCTTGAGACTGCCGGCAGGGTGGCAGGACACACAGGCCTGAGCGTTGACGTTCCCGACCAGGCCGCAATCTGGCGATGCTCTAGCGCTTCAGGCCGTGTGACAGTGCGCCAGTAGGATCCTCCCATGGGTCGGAGAATGGCTGGTTCCCCTGACCAGGTTCAGATGGCGGCCGACGAGCAGCCCAACGAAAAGCGTTCGGCGGATGCCCTGGCGGTGGCCTCAGCGGCCTCCCATGACCTTGTCGGTGACATCTCGGCTGCCCGCATGGCTATCAGCTTGGCGTCTTCAGCCGAAGTTGGTAACGATAAGAGTGCGGCGCTGCTCGCCGACGCAGGCGACCTGCTGGAAGTCGCCCAGGAGCAGGCTCGAGCCACCTTCGACCTACTAGCCGCCTCGGTCGGTGATCCGTCGGCCACCAGCCTGCACCGCGTTGGTGAGTTGCTTGCCGACGCTGGCATAGAAGTCCACCTTCCGAGTGAGACCGACGCGTGGACGTCAACGAACCCCCTGGTCTTCACGTCGGCGTTCAGGTCCGTCAGAACGGTGCTTCGCCTGCCCGATGGCTGTCCGGCCTCGGTGTCGTCTCAGCGGGACATGTGGTGCATCACCATCGAGGTCCCGGTCGACGCAAAGGGCGGACGCCTCCTCAACTCGGTGTGTGAGCTGGCCCGCGCTGCGGGCGGGCAGTGGGGTGTCCAAGGGCCGGTATTCATAGCCGAGGTTCCACGGCGTGAACCGCCGGAGAGGCCGTGATGGTGCAAACCCCTGCAACCCGGGGGTGCCAACCACAGGTTCGAACGCGAAGTTCACGACCATGACAGTTTCTGTGGTCATCGCAGATGACGATCCCCAGATCCGCGACATGTGGGCCGACTGGCTGGAACTGCTTCGGGGGATCGAAGTGGTAGGTCGGGCGTCCAATGGTGAGGAGGCGATCGAACGCATACTCGAATTGAAGCCGACGTTTGCCATGATCGACCGCTCGATGCCGCCCGGCGACGGTATAACGGCGATCCGCTCCGTGCGGGCCGGCGGCTATACCGGCCCATGCATCGTCGTATCTGGTGAGGACGGTGAAGGCGTCGATGAAAGTGATCTCGCTGACGTGCACTACGTGTCCAAGGCGTCGGGCCCCAGTGCGTTGGCGACTTTCCTAGATGGGATGGGCTGGTGAACTCCAAAAAGGACGCCTTGTCGGGGACTCCCGCGAGGGCCGTGGACCTGGCTGAAGAACAGGAAGTTGCGGTCGAGCCGGCAGACGAATCAGCATCCGATCCCTGTGCAGGCCCAGCCAGTAGTGAACTGCGTGCCGGGGACCACAACGCCCGATACCTGTACGAAACTGCCCTGGGAGCATTACCGACCGGGGTGATCCACCTGTGCGCCGACGGGGCGTTCCTGGGTGCCACGTCGGCGATGGAACGCATGCTGGGCCATCCTCCAGGCTGGGAACCACCCGAGGGCGGCCTATTGGAGTTGGTTCACCCAGACGACCAGGAGGTCGGCATTGCAGCATTGGCGCGCCTGGCTGGGGACCCTGACCTCGAACCGTGGGATTCAACGACGGACTCGGTGGACCTGCGGGTGCTAAACGCCGACGGGGACTACCGGTGGCTCGAAGCGAGAGGAACGGACCTCCGTCAGGACTCACAGGTAGCTGGTTATCTCGTGTCATTTACGGATGTGACATCTCGTGTAGAGGCCACTCAGTACCGCAGCCAGTTTTTTCGCACTGCCGCCCATGAGTTACGAGCTCCGGTCGCCACGATGCTGGGGCGCCTCGACATCCTTGAGGCGACATTAGAGAAGGTCAAGGTAGACCTTCCGTCGACGGCTCCGGCGACCGTTGAGCACCTTCGCTCATCGGCTCTGCGTATGCAGCGCTTGGTCGGTGACCTTATGGACTCTGCTCGAATGGATTCTGGCGAGTTCAACCTGGTGCGTCGTGAGAACGTCGACCTGGCTGCCTTGATCACTAAAGAAATAGCTGACCTGGCGGTCGAAGCAGGCGAACGCAATGTCACGATCACTAAGCGTGTTACTCCTGGCCCGAAAGTGACTGTCGACTCGGTCCGGATCGGTCAGGTCATAGCGAACTTGCTGTCCAACGCATGTCGTTACTGCACGAACGGTGGAGCGGTGATGGTGACAGCTGATCCAACGAGAGACGGCTGGTGTATCCGCTTTGTGGATACAGGTATCGGCATGGACGCTGAAACTGTGGCCCGGCTGGGTGAGCCACTGTTTCGTTCGGAAAGAGCTAAGGAGCACGCGGTCGGTACTGGTCTCGGGTTCGCAGTGACGAAAGGGATTGTCGAAGCGCACGGTGGGACGATCGCGGTCCAATCTGAGTTGGATCGCGGCACGACGGTGACGGTCCTGCTGCCGTACGAGACTGCATGAGGTTCGGGGCCCCATCACGTATAGCCAGGGAATACGCCGAGACGTTGTGGTTCTCTGAGGATCCGATCGTGGGGACGGTCGCCGAGAAGACCAACAGCCTTGAAACGTTCTCTGAGGCTGACTAGTGGATGTTGCGGCTACATGGCGGCACTTATTGCGAAAGCCGGACGTATCTCGCCAACGGGGTGGCGGCCACTAGTCGCGGTTAGGTGAGTAGCCCTGTCTGGAAACCGACTGCTACAGCACCAGCGCGGTCGTTCACGTCGAGTTTCACGAACAGCGATCTCGCGTAGTCGCGGACGGTGTGTGTGGATAGGAGGAGATTTGAGGCGATTTCCTTGAACTGCAAACCTTGAGCGATCAACTGCAGAACTTGAAGTTCTCTGTCAGTGAGGTTTGGACCGGCCGACTCACCGTGAGAGTCGGCGATCAAGACCGAGGCGATCTCAGCGGTGTAGACCCTTTCACCTCTTAATGCGCGCAGCACCGACGTGGTGAGCGATTGGCCATCGCCGATTGAGTCCTTAGTGATGTAGCCAACTGCGCCGGCCTTGTTGGCCTGGACGATGTGGCCCCTGTCGTGGCTGGCCGTCAAAATGACCACTTTGGCGTCGCTGTCATACTCGAGGAGCTTGCGGGTCACGTCTATGCCGCTCATAGCCTGGCTGTCGGGCGCCTCGTCGAGGTCCATGTCACTCAGCACCAGGTCGAACGCGTCTGCAGCTGTCTCAGATTGATCGGCAGCCACGTACGCAGCTACAGCTTCTTCGCCGGTATGCACTATTTGACATGCAACGTTGCCTCGAGTCTGGAGCTCCATGGAGACTGCGGTGGCGAGCAGGGGATGGTCGTCGATCACCAAAACGCGGTAGTCGGGCCCTTCGACAGGAGACTTCTTCTCGCTCACGTTTCAATTTTACCGGCGCCGCAGGGACAGCCGTGAAGGAGAGTGGTTAGGCGGCATCGAGGAGCCCATCTAGGCAGCCATTGGAAGGTCGATGGTCTCCTCGGCGATGGCGGCTTCCAGGATCGCCTCGTTAGACGGCTTGCCGACACCGTGATCGTTGGCGGCCCGGAGCCTCCAGTTGCAGATGCCCTGGACTTCGCTAGACGGCACGCCCGCCCGACATACGTTGGTGCCGAACTCGAAGACTTCGCGCCAGTAGCCGTTGACGAGCCCTTCGACGATGTAGCGGTCCGGAGCCGCACCAGTCGTAGGCGCGGTCCATACCAGGTTGGTGATCTGCCCTGACGAGAAGATCACGAAGTTCTCAGGTCCGCCTGGGCGGTGGTCCCTGCGGAACAGTCCAATAAAGAACAGGCCTACACCGGTGCTGCCGAGGAACCGCAGCAGAGTTGTGCCGAGTCGTGTGCCGAGCCCGGAGAGTCCCAGGCCGGCTGCGGCAGCGATGCCAGCTGCCGTGGCCAGGGTGTTGGAGTCGAAGGGGATGCGGCTGCCTTCGCTGAAGTCTGAGGTGGTCCCTGCGTCGAATACGTCAACTGGGTTGACTGCGTTGCCGAGGTTGCTCGAGATGCTGACGTTGCCGGTACCGCTGGTGCCTGGTGTGGTGTTGTTGGCCTCGGGGTTGGTGCCGTTGGTCGGGCCCTCTCCCCCCCCGTTGGGTATCACCGGCGTCGGCTCGGGTGTCGGGTCGACCTCGGGGGTGGGATCGACCTCGGGCTCCGGTGTCGGGTCGACCTCGGGGGTGGGATCAACCTCGGGGGTGGGATCAACCTCGGGGGTGGGATCAA
>Ga0209034_10001640_pt1 | contig 10742 bp, 8 predicted proteins | sample MarorgKNORR_S2LV_2_FD_188219 | JGI IMG/M metagenome (GOLD analysis project Ga0209034, IMG submission 188219) | Marine microbial communities from the Southern Atlantic Ocean, analyzing organic carbon cycling - 250m_A/KNORR_S2/LV (SPAdes) (version 2) | ecosystem: Environmental > Aquatic > Marine >...
CGCGCTTGCAATAGCCTCAGCTGTACTTAATTTTCCAATTTTACCTGAATTAACGGGATTCGCAGGTACTATATCTGGTAACTTTCTAGGCTCCAAGCCCATTATTCTTAACTTTGAAAACGTATCATTGGCCATCTTCCATGAACAATCAACACCCACAATACCGCCAACTTCTGCAAAAATAGTGTCTTCTTTAGTCAATACTTTATCAGAGAATGGATCTAAAACTATTCCTTTGGGTGGTAACGTTCTTAATGAATTGTAATTTGCAGAAAAACCAAATTTTTCCAAACGCCTAGCAGTGCACTTCTTGGGATCGTCTTGATCAAAGCAAAGAATTCTTATTTCAAATGACATGTAAGGAGAAATCAACTGGTGGAGAGGCCATTGTTAGACTACTTAAACTTATAAAATCAGCATATGGGGCATAATCAACTATATTTTCCATATTAACACCACCTGATATTTCAATTTCAATATCTGAAATTGATTTTATCTTAGGTACTGTACTCTTTACGATTTTAGGTGTGAAATTGTCAAGCATGACTCTATCTGCATTGCATTTGGCAGCCTCTAATGCCTGTTCAGGCGTGTCTGCTTCTACTTCTATCATTAAATCAGGATATTTTTGTTTAGAATTCATTACAGCCTTAGATATGCTCTTATTTAATTTTAGATGGTTGTCTTTAATCAGTATTCCATCATCTAATCGAATCCTATGCGTTCTTCCCCCTCCATGAACAACTGCTTCTTTTTCAAATTCCCTGAAACCAGGTATTGTCTTTCTAGTAGCTAATATTTCAACATTAGGATTTACTGACTTTGCAAGGGCTACAATCTCAGCAGTTAGTGTAGCAACACCACTAAGATGACAAAGAATGTTTAGTAATAATCTTTCTACCTTTAGAATACTATGTGATTTACCTTTAAGACTGAATACGACATCTCCTAATTCTATCTTACTTCCATCTGAAAAAGAAGTCTCGTAATCAACATTAACCATATTCAACAATCTTTTAACTACTTCAATTCCAGAAACTATCCCTGGGCCACCTGTCACTTGTGCTTCACAAGATGAATCTTCAACAACGGCTTGACTAGTAAAGTCTCCTTTACCTACGTCCTCATCTAACCAATCCTCAAGGATGTCTCTCATATTACTAACCGAAGATTGCGAGTTGTGGAATAAAGATTAGCCTAACTAATCCTTCCGACGATTAAACACTACAAAGGCAAAGGCTAGTAGTGAGGCTAATACACCGAAACCAGGACTATCATCCTCTGTTTCGACTACTTCCTCTTCAACTTCTTCTCCTTCTGTTTCTTTAACTTCAATCTCGGCAGTCATATCTGGACTAGTCCATTCAGAACCATCTGCTGATGTTGCCACAACTTGGAAAGTATAATCTCTTCCAGAAAGTGCAGCCGTATCCGGAGAAAGGGTAACAATTATCGCCATTGTTTGTCCTTTACCTATAGCTAATGTTTCGGCTCCTAAGGCAGCCCAACTTGGGGCATTTGTCAAACTCAGAGATAGTGTGTCAACGCCATTTCCATTATTAGTTACATTTAATTTAATTTGTAAAGACGTATCTTGACTTACGGTTACAGTTCCATCAGAACCGGAAGAATGAGCCATAGATATGTCATAAACTTGTGTTGCTGCTGCAGTGATATTCTGGCTGGTAACTGTTTTGTTATCTGATGAATTAACAGTCACAGAAATTCCACCACTATCCGATCCTGCATCTCTATCTGCAGGAACTGTCACGGAAACGATGAACTGGCCGCTACTTACGGCTCCTACTGTGATATCAGACTGACTCGCTGTAGGGTTCCAGGCTGGGTTACCATCCACTGTTATTGCAAAAGTATCTTCACCATTTCCTGTATTGGAAATGTCAAAACTAAAGTCAATAGTAGATCCTGGTGTAGCTTCCTTTGTATCTGCTTCAACAGATAAGGAAACACCATAATGCTGATCTGCAACTATCTCAAAAGTTTGTGTAGCTGTGGTACCTTCTGCATCTGAATTCGCTGAATCAGCTGTCATTGTAAATGAGCAATATGTGTCAGCCAAAGCATCTGCTGGAACTGTAACTGCAACTTCGAAACTAGAAGTGCCCTGCCAGTCTATTTCTCCAGATGTATCAGGTAAAGCACTAACAGTCCAACCTAAAGGAACGCCTGTTATATCCCAAGTTAATGAAAAAGTGTCCTTTGCATTTCCAAGATTATGTACTCCAACATTCCAATTCTTGATAGTTGAACCAGCGCTCAAATCTGCATTACGCATTCCTGAACCTGAAACTCCAACTCCATACCATGCTGATGCTGAAACTGGAACAACTGACAAACCATAAGGTTGGAAATATGGCATTCCACCCATTGGATCATCGGGATCTGTACTGGATGCTTGAAAATTAATAACGTCAGGACCTGCACGAACATTTCCTGTTAACTCAATAGATATGTCCCACGTCTGACTATGACCTTCAGCCATGCCTTCTAACTGTCCTCCATAAAATGGATGCCAGGTCTCATCATCACTCATAACAGACCAACCTGATATTCCTGAGAATTGTACCTGAATTACATCCCTAATAGTCATTGGAGATGTTGTGTTGTCTGCATTCTTAGTGACTGCGATATTGTCGACTGTTAACTGATAATCATGTTTATCGCCAATAGCATAATCATGCACAGTTGGTTGATTTGGATAATTAGATTCGTATGCAATCCAATTGGTTACAACAATAGTTACCTCAGCTGTACCAACTCTAGCTCCAGAACCGTCATCAATGTGTAAGGCCATAGGAACTTCGGGATAGTCAATCTGAACGCCTTGGCCAACAGTAACTGAAACTGTTAATTGTTGAGCAGCTCCTGCTGCCAAACTACTTATTGGGAATGAAACTGTTTCTGTAGTTGAACCATCAGAAAAAGTAACATTCTCTGCAAGCCAACTCATATGTTGAAATTCAGGGAAGACAAGAAGATCAATAAAGTCTGAGTCTCCGTCATTTGTTAGTGTTAACGTATACTCTGCAGTACCATTAACTGATGCAAATGAATAGTTGTTATAGAGACCAGAAGCATCAGTAGAAAGCGATGCTTCAGCGCTGGCTGGTGTAAAAGCAAAAGCTGACACTACCATTAAGATTGCTGCGACAAACGGCAAGGTTTGTCGTTTATTAATTTCCATTGGAAACTCCTTAAGACCTACGTCTCAGCAAGAGAACTGCGCCTAAAGCTGTGATTACTGATAAGATGCCAAAACCAGGGCTATCATCTTCATCAACTTTCTCTGTTGTTGGTCCAGTACTACCAGTTGTTTTCTCAACAACTGTTACTGTCAAATCCCCTGTCGTAGAGGTTGTTGTTCCATCTGCAGATGTTGCAACAACTTGGAAAGTATGTTCACCTCTTGCATCAGATGATGGGGCTGCAACATCAATGGTCAAAGTCATTGGTTCTTGACCTGCGCCAACTAAGGCTTCAACCTGGCCAAGGGTAACCCATGATGGTGCATTAGCCAAAGAAAGTGCTACCTGATCATTTCCGTTCCCATTATTAGTCAATGTGAACTTCATCTGGACTGACCCGCCCTCGGGAACATCAGCCGTGTCAAATACCATCGTATCATTGGAATAATAACCAACACTTATGTCGTAAACCTGATTTGTTGTAGCTGAAACACTTATGGACTCTTCATAATCACAATCAGTCGTGTCTTCACCGCAACCTTCAGAGTAAGCGTGGACCATAGCCATTCCACTCTGTGCATTAGCACTAGCATCGCTTGGAATAGTTAAACTGAAAACTACCTGTGCTGAGTCTCCGCTTGCAACTGTAGATGATGATTCTGATAAGGTTGGAGCCCATTCAGAAGCGCCCATTGTTTGATAGGTTATTGTATCTTCACCATTGCCTGTATTTGTAACTGTCATAGCATAATCAACTGAGCTTCCAGGATTTGCGCTGTCAGTTGTCTTATCAACTGCTAAAGTTATACCATAACATTGATTGACTGTGGCTGAGAATGTTTGAGTCTGTGTAACTGTTGCATCATTGTCTGATGTTATAGTCATCGAAAAGCTGTGTGAAGTTCCTGCTGCTAAACCACCTGGAACATGTAGCCCAACATTGAAACTGTGACTGCCTTCTTCAAACTTAGGAAGTAGATTTCCTGTGTTGAAACCATTTGCACCGTCTATTGACCACCCTGCTGCATCAGCATCAGAAGTGTCAAATGTGACCTCAAAACTATCAAGTGTATTACCAAAATTATGGATAGATGGAGTCCAACCAAGCGTGGCTGTATCGTCCCCACATCCATTGTCTAAGTATTCATTACCTGATCCTACCGAATTCAAAGCAAAATTGTCTGCAACAGTAGCTTCAAGTGTAACAAGTGAATATACGCCTGCATCATCATTTACTGAAAATACTATGTTAGAATTACTGTTAATGTAAGAAGAAGCTGGAACAATACCACCTACTAATTGTATATCTAATTCTAAATCAAATGTACCACCGGCTGCAATGTAATTAATTGTTGCTGTTAATTCCAATTTATCCCAAGCACTGTTATCACTGTCAATATTCCAACCTTCGTCTGCATTGGATAATGTAACGTAAATTGGGTCCTCAATTGCTTCAGAATTACCATCAATATCAACCTTAATGTTTTCAATGCTTATTGTATATGTATTTGTGTCTCCTTCAGCGTAAGACTGTACTGGATCATCTGAGGATGCCCGCCAGTCTGAAATCACTATTGCTACATCTGTAGATGTACCTGTGGTATCTTCATCGGAAGTTACAGATACAGTCATTTCTACATCATCGCCTGTTTCTGAACCAGATTCTTGAACACTTACACTAATACAAACTGTGTTTGTTGCACCTGCAGCTAAATCTCCTGTGTTGTTTGAACCAGTTGTACCTGCACCTGAACAATCTGATATTGTTGCTTGGTCAGCTACCCAACCTGATCCATCTGGAAATGATGCTGACACTATTACATTAGTGTGTCCATCTCCAGAAGCACTGGATATTGATGCCGTAAATGTGGCATGGCCAAATGAAGAGGCATAGGATGTTAATCCATTATCACCTGTAATTGAGGTTTGGATATCTCCATCTGTTGCACTCACATTAGGCATTACTAAAACCGATGCAATTAAAGCCAAAGTGGCAAAAATTACACCTAAAGTTCTTACATTTTGTTCCATTGTTTTCACCTTTTTTGCGTCCTACAATACCTACGCCATAGACGCAGGGTAACTTATCTCATCATAAACCGTATTTAAAAAGGTTCTGAAAAATCATATCCTTAGTTAGTAATAATCTTTTACAGTTCAATTTGTTAGGAAACCTTTTATAGTTGGGCCATTAGCAAAGCTCCCGTATTTATTGTTCGGGAGCAGGTCTAAATTTGAGAGAACATTCAAGATTTGAAAAAGCACGCGTCATTGGTGCCAGAGCACTTCAGATTTCTATGGGAGCACCTGTAGATATCAAAGTGCCCGAAGAAATTATCGATCCTGTAATAATTGCACAAATGGAATATGATCAGGATGTAATTCCTATAGATATTGTTGATCGTGAGAAAAAGTGATTATAAAAGACGTTGCGATACGTAGAATTATAGACTCTAGAGGCAATCCTACTGTAGAGGCTGAAATTAAAACCACGAAGGGGTTTGGAAGAGCTGCCGCTCCTGCAGGAGCATCAACTGGCACCCATGAAGCCGTAGCGTGGCCTGATGGTAAAGTTTCGAAAGGAATGGAATTTGCTGAAAAAAATGTTATTCCAAAACTTTTAGGATTATCCGCAGACAATCAAAACGAATTTGATACATTACTGAAAGAAATAGACGGAACTGAAAATTTTTCTGTAATGGGGGGAAATATTAGTGTTGCATTTTCATTAGCCTGTGCTAAAGCTGCTGCAGATTCAAAAGGAATCAGTTTGTTTGAACACATAGGTAAAAACAAATCATATTCAATCCCAGCACCCATGTCTAACGTATTGGGAGGAGGAGCCCATGCAATAGGAGGTACTGACATTCAGGAATACTTAGTGACTGCTTTTGATGACGATATAAATACAGCTATTGAAGCAAATGCACTGGTTCACAAAACTGTGAAAACACTGCTCCAAGATAAATTTCCAAATATAGCTCTAGGAAAAGGAGACGAAGGAGCTTGGGTTGCTCCATTAGAAAACGTTGAGGCTCTCGAAATAGTCATTAAGGCTGTTGACATTGTTGAACAAAAAACTGGCGTGGAGATACGACCTGGTTTGGATATGGCAGCAAGCGAATTTTATCATGATGGAAAATACAGATACAAAGAACAAACCCTAACCCCGGAGGAACAAGTAGACTTTGTTTTAGGCTTAATAGAAGAATTTAATTTACATTCTGTTGAAGATCCATTGGACCAAGAAGATTTTGACTCATGGGCATCATTAACAGAACAAACAGATGCGCTGATTATAGGTGATGATCTTTATGTCACAAATCCTGAAAGATTACAAAAAGGAATTGATATGAAAGCTACAAATTCTATACTAATTAAACCAAATCAAATAGGTACACTGACAGATACTGAAAATGCTGTGAGATTAGCTAAAAAAGCAGACATGGCGAATGTTATATCACATCGAAGTGGAGAAACTACAGACACTACAATTTCCCATCTTGGTGTAGCTTTTGAATCTCATGCCATTAAAACCGGAATAATGGGCGGTGAAAGGATTGCAAAGCTTAATGAACTAGTCCGAATCAGCGAGCAACTCTGATGACTGAAGTCGAAGCAAAAGAATTGCTGATTGACGAGGATACATTCCTCACATGTGGAGTTCATATTGGAACCAAACAAAAGAGCAAAGACATGGAACCTTATGTCTACAAAGTAAGGGATGATGGTCTAAGAATTTTGAATGTGAATCTCACCTCTGAAAAGATAACTGAAGCTGCTACTTTTCTAAAAGGATATGAACCAAATGAGGTTCTAGTTGTTTCTGCTAGGCAATACGGGTGGAAACCTGCAAAGAAATTCGCTGATGCCTGTAGATTTGTCTGTATAGCTGGAAGATTTACACCAGGAAGATTAACAAACCCTGAAATGCAATTCTTCATAGAACCAAAGGTAATTGTTCTTACAGATCCTGCAGCAGATGCTCAAGCTTTCAGGGAAGCTGTAAACATCAATATTCCTGTAGTGGCTATGTGTGATTCCAATAATTTGACTTCAGATATAGATATAGTTGTTCCTGGTAACAATAAAGGACGTCGATCGTTAGCTTTAATCTATTTATTATTAGCAAGAGAAGTGTTGAGAGGAAGAGGTGAAATTGGGCCTAAAGATGAACTTGAAGACACTATTGATGATTTCGAAGCTCCTCTGATTTAAACAAAGAGTTTTCTTTTTAATAACTAATCGATAGCTTACTTGTGTGGCTTTTCGAATTAGTCTATTTCTTCTACTTTTTTCTGAGACTGAGGTTAGAAGTTTCTCTCTATTCTAAAGAGGATTATCGTAACTTAGTTACCTATAGAGCTAGGAAATTAGCAAAACGTTACAACATGAAAATCTACTTACACGGAAAACCTCAACCAGGATTTCTAGCAGCTAACCATACAAGCTACTTAGATCCTATTGTGGTACAAGCGATAAAAACAGGTGGTGCCGTTTCAAAAATTGAAGTAAAGGATTATCTACTATTTGGACCTATTGCAGATAAGGTTGGAATGCTATGGGTCAAACGCGAAAATAGTAAATCAAGAACGGGTGCGATACAACAATTAAATCAATGGGATGCCGTAAACGATCCTCTCTGGATTTTTCCTGAAGGCACGACATCTACCTATGGTAATTTAGATCCATTTAAAATGGGAGTTTTCAAAGCGGCTGAAAATACCGGACATATGATACAACCTTTAGTTTTCTGTTATGATAATCCACTGGTAGATTGGGGAAGAACTGGAAAAGAAAAAGACCTTTTTAGTAGTATTATTGATTTTTATAAGGATAGGATTAGCACTAACGTCTATTGCTTCTGGATGAAACCAATGAAAGTAGGTCCAGGTCAAGCTCAGAAAGTGGCTGACGAATTACATAGAAAAATGTTGATATATATCAGGAGATTTGAGAAACCTAGAGATGAGTAAGAAACGATGGGAAGATGAGACACTCAAGCCAACACTAGAGAAATACCCAGAAAGAAAAGAAACTTTGTTGGATAAAAGAGAACGTCTTAACACTCCAGAGGATATAAATGGTTCTGAATTAGAATTACCTGGTAAATTTCCTTACACGAGAGGCATACATGCCACCGGATACAGGGGCAGATTATGGACAATGAGGCAGTATGCTGGATTTGGTACTGCTAAAGAAACAAACGAAAGATTTAGATATTTACTTTCAGAAGGGCAAAATGGTTTGTCTGTAGCATTTGATTTACCAACTCAAATTGGTTATGATAGTGATGATTCTATGGCTACCGGAGAGGTTGGGAAGGTAGGAGTTGCTATCGATTCTGTAGAAGATATGGATACTCTATTTGATCAAGTTCCTCTGGATAAAGTATCAACTAGCATGACCATAAACGCTCCTGCATCAATTCTTCTAGCAATGTACATTGCTACTGGTGCAAATCAAGGAGTACCTCAAGAAAAATTAAGAGGAACTATTCAAAATGATATATTGAAAGAATACATTGCAAGAGGAACTTACATTTTTCCTCCAAAGCACTCTATGAGATTAACGACCGATGTATTCGAATATTGTGCTAATGAAGTTCCTAACTGGAACACGATTTCTGTTTCTGGATACCATATAAGGGAGGCTGGATGCACTGCTGAACAAGAGCTAGCTTTCACCATTGCTAATGGAATAGCGTACGTTGAAGCTGCAATACAAAAAGGATTAGATATCGATGATTTTGCTCCAAGAATGACATTTTTCTTTAACGGACATAATGATTTTCTTTATGAAATTGCTAAATTTAGGGCTGCAAGGAAACTTTGGGCAAGAATCATAGCAGAAAGATTTGGTTCTAAAAATGAAAAATCAATGACTATGAAATTTCACACACAGACTGGCGGATCAACCTTAACTGCACAGCAACCCCACAATAACGTAGTCAGAACTGCAATACAAGCACTATCTGCAGTCTTAGGTGGAACTCAGAGCTTGCACACAAATGCTATGGATGAAGCTTTAGGGCTTCCGTCAGAAAAAGCTGCAAAAGTAGCTTTGAGAACTCAACAAATAATAGCAGAGGAATCGGGAATCCCGAATACCGTTGACCCATTAGCAGGTTCTTATACTATAGAAAAAATGACTCAAGAACTGTGTGATAAAACAAACTCTTTAATCGAAGAAATAGACACGAAAGGAGGAATGTTAAACTGTATTGAGGAAGGTTGGGTTCAATCTCAGATTATGGATTCGGCTTATAAATTTCAGAAAGAAATTGAAAACAATGATAGAATAATTGTAGGCGTAAATGATTATTTAGAAGATGAAAAGGGGTTAGAAGAAGAAATAACGAAAATAGATGAAGACGCTATAAAGGAACAGATAAGTAAACTATCAAAACTTAGAAGCGGTAGAGGAAATATCTCTGAGTATCTTGATATACTCGAACAAAAAGCAATGACTGACGAGAATCTAATGCCCTACATCATCAATGCCGTAAGTGCAAAAGTTACCATTGGTGAAGTGTGTAATTCTTTCCGAAAAGTTTGGGGAGAATACAGGCCTAAAGATATTTTGTAATCCTGCGTAATTTTATCTAATACCCTGCTTCTTCGCAATGACTTGGCGAAGCTAGGCTAGTTTGGTTAAACTGGGGGATTGTGGTTCCCTCGTCCCGGGTTCGATTCCCGGGCTTCGCCCCACTTTTTATACTGGTTAAGTTATAGCATATTTAGCATGAAGACTACCTTGTACCAATTGCACCTTACGGGAAGATTAAAGCATATGATAATAGAGGTAAAAGAGAATAAAATTCTTACTGAATGGTGGACATCGAAAGAAGATGAGGATGGTAAAAAACAGAGTACAAAAGAAACGGTTTATGGTAAAAACAAAGGTAGATCTAATGAAACCACAGATAAAGAACAAGCACTTCTAGAATTTGAAAGGAAAGTTAAAAAGAAGAAAGAAGAGGGTTATGTTGAAACCCGTGAAGATGCTATTCTTGGGGAAAAAATAGTGGTTGGTTCAACTTTGACGCAATCTTTTGCACCCTGTAAACCTATTAGCAAACTCAAGGAAAAAGATGATGCTTATGACGAAACCTGGTTATCTGAAAGAAAATTCAATGGTTCTTGTATTTTATTGCATAATACAGGTAAGGAACTAATTGGTTATACAAGAAGAATAAAACCCATAACTGAGATTTTAAGTGTTGTTAGAGAAATCAGAAATACGCTAAGTCGATTGCCGGAAGAATCACTAATAATTGGAGAATTAGTAGCCTTTGATAAAGAAGGTCAAGAAGATCCAAAAGTTCTCAAGGCCGTTACGACGGAGACTACGACCGAAGCTAAAGCTAAATTAAAATACGAATCTCTAATATCAGAAGGATATCATTTCAAATACAACGTTTTTGACGTAATATTCTGGTATGGTGAAGATGTTACAGACCGGACTTTTCTTGAGAGGTTGGAGATAACAAAATTCTTTGGAGATAGGGAAATTAAAACTTTTACGGAGAAAATA